>Ga0256406_1000170_pt1 | contig 125044 bp, 96 predicted proteins | sample RumenRJG_03DNA_FD_185986 | JGI IMG/M metagenome (GOLD analysis project Ga0256406, IMG submission 185986) | Bovine rumen microbial communities from Lethbridge, Alberta, Canada - RJG_03 | ecosystem: Host-associated > Mammals > Digestive system > Stomach > Rumen | place: Canada: Alberta...
ATATATGGTAAGTGCTATGCTTAAAAGTAGTAATGGAGAAATTCTCAATGGAGCAAATTATATTACATTCAACAATTTGCTCTTCCATTTCACTAAATTCCAATCAGCCTTGAAGATTTTGACTTCGAATACATTGCTTTTTGGCACTTTTGACGGAATGAACGATATCGCAGAATCTTGTAGAGAGGTATACTGCGATAGCAAAGATGTAGAAGAAGAACTAAGTCGGTATAAATCCATTAGTTTCACATATGACAAAATCAACAAGCGACCTTTCGAAATTGACTCGTTATGGGGGTATTATGCAGAAAAAGGTAATGGCGTTTGCATAGCTTTCGATAAGTCTATTATTTTAAGAGAATTCAGTAAACTACAATGCTTTCATAGGAGAGGTCGAATTTCGTATATCCGAAATTTTACGAATGCATTATTTCTTGAGGCAAAAAATAAGGAAGATGTAGTTAAGGAAATCAAAACGAAGTACAAGGATATATTCTTTACAAAATCAAAAGACTGGAATAAAGAAAATGAGTATAGGTTATTGATTAAGGGTAAATCTAATAGAGAAGAATTCTTGAGCTTAAAAGATTCGATAAAAGCAATTATCATTTGTATGCCGTTACATAATAACATAACTGAAACATGCGAATATAAAATACTTAGGAGAATGACTGATGCTCCTATTCTTCGCTATCAAACAAAATTAGGGAATAAGACCATAATCGATATAAGAACAGATAAACAGTTATGGCCCTTATTAGAAATAGATTACAAGTTGGACTTATAGGTTATAATGTTGTGGCCTTTTACTAAATTTGTACCGCCATTGTGTCACGACCTATGGGAAAGCCGATGGATATTAGCCGCAACGCGCTTCGTGGTGAAACAAGTAGGCAGCTGCAGCGGTCCGTCATCGACAAATAGAGGGTAAAGCCGAATCGCATCGTTCTGTGGACTCTTCCCATCTTCATACACGATGACGGCCTTCACCAGATACGTCTGTTCGGCATTCACATTATGGTTATAAAAGGTGTTGCCACTCTTCTCCATATTCTTCCCAACTCATGATAGCAAGCTTGCAAGGACTTTGGGAGTCCAGACAACGAGTCGGGCTGAGTAAAGCCTCTCAAGTGCTCGAAGCTTATCGTCAGATGCTTCTACCCGTCTTGATGTCGTAGGCAGGCTCCACCTCATTTATAAATCCGAAGGTAAACGTAGCCCGTTTGATCATCTTGGGTGTCGAATTGATCAGACAAACCGTCACATCAACCTTACCATCCGCATCCACTTTATTATTGTAGAAGTATTTCCTGAGCTACTCTCAGATTGTCATACGACCTTTGGAAGTTAACCGTGCACAGTGCCATTGTGTCGCTCGATTCTGCGGCTTTCAACTTATTGTAATACATGATTTCATCTTGACCTATGTTATCCACTTCGCCCACAAATTCCTTATATCTATTATTGTCAAACTTATACTGATTCTGCGCCAAAGAGGGTATGGAGATAAGACATAGTAAGATAGTGAGTAATCTGTTCATTGCGCTGTGTATGTGAGGGATAATCTGTATATTCATTCTTTTTAAGAAAAAAACGAAACGACGTCTATATTTATCGCCTTTTTACCCTCAGATTTTGAAAAAATCATCCAGTTTTCCCTCTCTCGTATCACCATGCCGTCCCACGTAGACCACCTGTCCTGTCAAGACGAACCCCCGCGCGTCCTTAGGTCGCCCCGTCAAGGCGAATATCCAAACAGTCTACAACTGCTATGAGAGAAAACGCCCATCCACTAGCCGTACATGGCTCCTTGGCGACCTCAAACAAGTTTGAGGTCTCGTAGAGAAAAGTAATCCTACCCACCTAACTGCAAAACGCGACGAACTCGGGAGCCTAAGGGCAGCCAAGGGTGCCACATATCACGCTTTGACATGGCAGGCAGTCTAAAGCTCCACGTATCATGCCCTGCCGGGATGGCTTTAGGTCTCGAACGAGCAAGGAACAAAAAAGTTTTTATATAATAAATGCGAGTAACCTCCTTATATAGATTCGCTTACTCCATTCGAGCCACATTGTTCGCACCACAAGGTCAGATGTAGTTTTAACTAAGTCTGTTATAGCTTAAACGAGAAGGTACCTTGTTATTGTCTGAAAGTCAAAGAATTGAAAAAGTGTCCGATACTGTTTTAACACTTTGGTAATTAGCGAGTTGTTGGAATAATTTGAATAAATATCCACTTTGGATGCAAAAGAATAATTCTGGAAGTAAGGTCTATGTTTTTATATAAAATCAAAGATATCCGCATGATTGGGCGGCCAGCCTTACAGGTTCTCAGCGTGGTTGCTGCGGAGGGATGTTTGACGGAAAAGGTAAAGTGTGTGTGAATAGTGAAAAAGGGCCGCGACATTCGACAGAAGAAGAACTGCGGAAATAAAATCACAGAGGTACCACAACATCGGGAAAAGTGGATAGTCGGAATGATTTGGCATGGATGGCCACAACCTCAGGCAGGAGAAATTTGCGTAGACAAGACCGCGTGGGGGCTGCAATTCCGACAGAAGAGAACCGTGGAGACAAAAAACGCGGGAAGTTGCACAACATTGACAAGCAAGAAGGGTAAGTGGAGCAACTATTTGTACTTCCTTATCTCGTGGATAAAGGCTTTTCCGTAAAGGAGCAATTTCTTCTCCCCCACTCCGTCAATGAGGGCAAAGGACTCAAGAGATGTGGGCTTGAATCTGGCGAGCATGTGGAGGGTTTTGTCGCCAAAAACGATGTAAGGAGCCACACCTTGCTGATCAGCCAGCTGGTGACGCAGCAGGCGCAGGGCCTCAAAGAGCTGTTGGTCCTCCTCTGGAGCGCCAGGAAAGACAGACTTTAGTGTCGATGCGGGGCGGGCAGATTTGCGTGTCTGGCCGCCCAGGAACGAGTGGGGATGATACTCGACGAGCCCGACGGTGCGGCTACCGGTCAGGACCTCCTTGCCAAGGGAGGTGACTCTGATGGCATTGTCCTGGTCGTAGGCGATATCGATATAGCCCAACTGCAGCATCTGTAGGGCGTAGCTCTGCCAATGGAAGCGCGTCAGATCGCGTCCGACGCCGAAGGTCTTGAGTCCCTGATACCCCCTCGTTGTGACGCCCATGGTATATTGGCCGGTGAGGATGTCGATGAGTAGAGGGAGATCGGCCATCTCACGGGTGCGCATGGCGGCGCTCATGAGCTTCTGGGCAATGATTGTGCCGTCAAAGCGCTGGGGTGGATTTTTGCAGACGTCGCAGTTGTGGCAGTCCTCAGCGGTGTGTTCGCCGAAGTAGTTGAGCAGGATACGGCGCCGGCAGACGCTAGCCTCGGCATACTCCTGCATGCGCCGCAGACGCTGCAGATTGATCTCCTGCTGTCCGCTCTGACGGGCGAAATGTCCCCGCTGTACGACGTCGCCGTAGTTGTAGAAGAGAATAGTCTCGGCGGGCAATCCGTCGCGTCCGGCACGTCCGATCTCTTGATAAAAATTCTCAATGCTTCCTGGCAGATTGTAGTGAATAACCCATCGGATATTACTTTTGTCAATACCCATGCCAAAGGCTACGGTGGCGCAGACAACCCGTACCCTGTCGCGCTGGAACCAATCCTGTACCCTGCTGCGCTCTGCAGACGCCATGCCGGCATGGTAGCAAAGGGCCGGTATGCCGCAGGAGATGAGGTATCGGCGAATACTCTCGGCAGACTGACGGCTCAGGGCGTAGATGATACCGCTCTGGAGGGGATGCTGACGGATGAAGAGGATGATACGCTTCATTTTCTCCCGCTTGGTGAGGCCCTGCACGACGCTGAGACTCAGATTGGGACGGTTGAAAGAAGAGATGAAGATACGTGGGCTGCGCAGCCATAGCTGGCGGATGATATCCTTGCGGGTCAGTTTATCTGCAGTGGCAGTGAGAGCCACCACTGGCACGTTGGGGAAATCGCGGCGCAGTTCGGTAAGCTGGGTATACTCCGGTCGGAAGTCGTGCCCCCAATGGCTAACGCAATGGGCTTCGTCAACGGCAAACATGCTGATCTTCATCAGGCTAAGCAGGTCGCGCCGACGGCTTAGGGCGGTCTCTGGCGACATATAGAGGATCTTGAGCGTACGCTTGAGGCATGCCCCCTCCGTCAGCAGCATCTCGGAGGTCTCTGTACTGCTGTTGAGGGCTGCGGCAGCGATGCCGACCGAACGCAGGGCGTCGACCTGGTCCTTCATGAGTGAGATGAGTGGTGAGATGACCAGTGCCGTGCCGTCCATCAGCAGCGCAGGAAGCTGGTAGCAGATGCTCTTGCCGCCGCCTGTGGGCATAAGCACAAGGCAGTCTTTACGCTGAAGGATATACCGAATGACCTCCTCCTGCATCGGTCTGAAAGACGAGTAGCCCCAATATCGCTTGAGTGTATCCTGTATAGATGCTGCCATATCGGGAGCAAAGGTAAGTCTTTTGAGTGGATATCTCGGACATCGGAGGGCATGATTTCGTCCTCCGGATGCAGACAGACCCGAGACAAGAAGTCGGCTGTCCCCTTCGTAATATGGGCAAAACGACGCGGCCACGGGAACACAAATCTGCGGCATATCTCTATAGCGGCTCAGAGAGGTACGTGACGCATTTTTCTGTAGCATTTCTTATAGAGTGAATAAGAGGCTCGGGTAAGCCCAAGGATACGGCCCTACTACCAAAGGCTCAGAAGGCATGAGCTCTTTCCATGGCATTTCTCCATAGCAGCCTCAGCTCCACGGACACGGCCGGAGGATAACCTTCTGCGATCAGCGGATGACTCGCCGGGAGCACTTGAGACAAGAAAAAACTCCTCCCGAGGAGTATTACCATCGCAGAGGCAGCCAAAGACCCGAATCGGAGTGTCAGAACCACCGCCTCCAGCGCTATGGAGCCCTTCCTGGGGATAAATCTCTGTTGGCCCGAGGAATATGCTTGACAATATTGATATATGTCTTGTCAGAATCGGCAAAAATGTGTACCTTTGTATGGATTTTTGCTCCGGGCCCGACAGGTATGTCCCAAGCCGACGGACAAACATGACATTAACCCAATAACCATACAATGAATATCAGACATTTATCCATAGTTATCATGTGCAGTACGCTCGCTCTACAACTCAAAGCAAATCAACCGGCTGACGACTTCAAGTATACTGATGAGAAGTTCGCCGACATCCAGATGCTGCGTTTCAAGGTCGCAGGATTTGACCAGCTCTCGCTCAAGCAGAAGACACTGATCTACTACCTCTCGGAGGCCTCGCTGTACGGCAGAGACATCCTCTTTGATCAGCAAGGACGATACAACTTACGCATCCGGCATATGCTCGAGGCCCTCTACACCCAGTGGAAGGGCGACAAGGAAAGCGCTGACTTCAAGGGAATGACGACCTATCTCAAGCGAGTATGGTTCTCCAACGGCATCCATCACCACTACGGCTGTGAGAAATTTCAGCCCGAGTTTTCGGAGCAGTGGCTCATCAAGGCGCTTCGCCAGATCGGCTACAAGGAAGAGTTACCCTCCGGCCGAAAACACGCAACGGCCGGAAAAAGCGAGACCTGGACAGAGTTGATACCCGTCATATTTGACCCCAAGGTGATGCCCATGCGCGTCAATCAGCGCGACGGTGACGACCTGATTAAGACTTCGGCAGAAAACTTCTACGGCCCGGGTATATCCCAGCAGGAAGTCGAGGAATATTATCAGAATCAGCGCAAGGCGGGTGACGAGCATCGTCCGGTGATGTACGGCCTCAACAGTCAACTGGTCAAGGTGAACGGGAAACTGACTGAGCGCAAATGGACGGCTACCGGTATGTACGGAACGGCCATCAGCAAGATTATATACAATCTCCAGCAGGCACTTCCGTACGTAGAGAATGACGGACAGCGCGACGTCATCGAGAAGCTCATTAAGTTTTACCAGACAGGAGACCTCAAGGACTTTGACGACTATAGTATTGCCTGGGTCAAGGAGACAGAGGGACTGATAGACTTTACCAACGGATTTATCGAGGTATACGGCGACCCGCTCGGATTTAAGGGCACATGGGAAGGTTTTGCCAACTTCAAGGACCTAGCCACTACCAAGCGCACGGAGACGCTGAGTAAGAATGCCCAATGGTTTGAGGATAACAGTCCGGTGGATGCCCGATTTAAGAAGGCGGAGTGCAAGGGCATCTCGGCCAAGGTCATCAACGCCACCATCCTCGGCGGCGCGCTCTACCCCTCTACGGCCATCGGCATCAATTTGCCCAACTCCAACTGGATACGCAAGGAGTACGGATCCAAGAGCGTGACCATAGGCAACCTCACCGACGCTTACAATAAAGCAGCCCGCGGCAGTGGTATGATGGAGGAATTTGTCGACGGACCGGAGACGCTCAAGCTGATTAAGGAGTACGGCGACATCTGTGACGACCTCCATACCGATCTGCACGAATGTCTGGGCCACGGTAGCGGCAAGATGCTCCCGGGAGTCAGCGATGATAGTCTCAAGGCTTACGGCTCGACAATCGAGGAAGGACGCGCCGACCTCTTCGGCCTCTACTACATCGCCGACGACAAACTTGTGGAACTCGGACTTACGCCCAACAAGGAGGCTTACAAGTCCCAGTATTACACCTATATGCTCAACGGCCTCATGACGCAGCTGGTACGCATCAAGCCCGGAAACAATATAGAAGAAGCCCACATGCGCAACCGTGCATTTATCGCCCATTGGGCCTATGAGCACGGCAAGCAGGACAAGGTGGTCGAGCTCTACCAGCGCGACGGCAAGACCTATATGCGCATCAATGACTATGCTAAACTGCGTACCCTTTTTGGCAAACTGCTCGCAGAGGTGCAGCGCATCAAGAGCGAGGGTGACTATGCGGCAGCACGTGACCTCGTAGAGACTTACGGAGTCAAGGTCGACCCAGAGTTGCACCGCGAGATGCTGGCCCGCTACGCAAAGCTCAATATCTCTCCCTACAAGGGATTTATCAATCCTGTCTATACCGCCGTCAAGGACAAGGAGGGCCGGATCACGGATGTCAAGGTAAGTTATAAAGAGTCCTATGACCACCAGATGCTCAGGTACAGCAAGGACTACTCTACCTTACCCTTGGAAAACTAGGCTTGCAAACGACGGGACAAGCAGAGCCATCTCTATTCGAAAACCAGCAAAATGACAAGCCAGGAGACACATGACAAACTGATGCAGGTCAAGCAACATCTGCACAGCATGATGAACGGTACGGTCAGCCGCAGCCTGCGCGACAAAGGGCTAAACTATAAAGTCATCTACGGAGTCGAATGGCCCCGCCTCATCACGCTCGCCCAAGAACTGGGCAAAGACAAGGCGCTCGCCTCCGCCCTCAAGAAGGAGGATATACGAGAGTGCCGCCTGCTCGCTGGACTCTTGTATCCTGCAGAAGAATTTTCTGACGACCTCGCCGACGTGTGGGTGGAGAGCATGCATTATCCCGAGGAAGCTCAGTATACGACGCTCTCCCTCTTCCAGTACCTGCCGACAGCCCGCCGTCTCGCTTATCAGTGGATAGCCGACTCGAGGACGATGTACCAGCTATGCGGATACCTCCTGCTGACACGCCTCTTCATGAGAGAGGGCGCCATCGAGGGACGCGAGGCCAACGAGTTTCTCGACCAGGCACAAAGCGCCTTGACTCTACCTGACATTTCCCTTCACTCCGCCATACGCAACGCCCTGCTCAAATACGCCCAGACGGGTCCCATCGAGCAAAAGCGGGCTGAACAGATTCTCAGCGAGGACGAGAGACGGCAGATGGGGATTGGCAAACCGTCAGATGGGCACCAGACGCAACCGGACCAGACGCAAAAGAGTCCGGATGAAAGCAAAAAAGATAACTTCTCCTCATAATAATCAACCGCCAACAAAAACACATGGAAGGCAATACGCGCTCACAGCAAGTGGAAAAGACGGACTCCCAATCCAGTCATCATACGTTGGCCCACAAGATGCTGACGGAGTACCTGCGCAACAATAAGCTGCGCAAGACTCCCGAGCGGTATGCTATACTTGACGCCGTATACAGCGTTTCTTCTCCCTTTGACATCAACGACGTATGGCAGAAAGTGGAGCGCGGCGCCATGAAAATAAGCCTGGCAACGATTTACAACACAATGCTCCTGTTTGAAAAGGCCCACATCCTGTTTCGGAGTAATCCTCACGGACGAAACAGTAAGTTTGTGGTCAATACGGACAGGAACATGCACAACTATCTTGTCTGTACAAATTGCGGCAATGTATACGAAGTGCCAGGAGACAAGATACGGCCCCTGGTCAAGCGCCTAAAGATAGGCAACTTCGAGGTTCGCGAGATGTCCGTCGTCATCTACGGACTGTGCCCCACATGCGTGTATCTAAACAAAAAGAAACATAAACAGCAAAAATAACATAACCATGAAAAAAGGAAAAGTAGATGCCTTGCTTGGCATCGTGTTTGGAGACGAAGGTAAAGGTAAGGTAGTAGACTATTTTACCCCGCAGTATGATGTCGTTGCCCGCTTTGCTGGAGGCCCCAACGCCGGACACACGATCATCTTTGACGGCAAGAAATTTGTCCTCCGCTCTATCCCGTCAGGCATCTTTGATACCCATAAAATCAATATCATCGGCAACGGCTGCGTGCTGGCTCCCGACCTCTTTCTGGCCGAAGCCAAAGAACTGGAAAATGCCGGCTACAACCTCAAGGATCGCCTGCAGATCAGCAAGCGTGCCCATCTCATCCTGCCGACACACCGCTGCCTCGACCACGCCTACGAGAATCTCAAAGGCAAAAACAAAATTGGCACCACAGGCAAGGGCATCGGTCCCGCCTATAGTGACAAAGCTGCCCGAGTAGGCCTTCGCGTGGGAGATATACTCAACAATTTTGAAGAAAAATACCAGTCTCTCAAGGGACGTCACGAGCGTCTGCTCCACGACCTCCACTACGAGTATGACATTACCGAGGAGGAGAAGCGATGGATGGAAGGCATCGAGTACATGCGCCAGTTCCAGCTCGTAGACAGCGAGGTCGAGATCAACCATTATCTCGATGAGGGCAAGACGGTGCTGGCCGAGGGCGCACAGGGCACCATGCTCGACCTTGACCACGGTACCTACCCCTTCGTAAGTTCGTCCAATACGACCAGCGGCGGCGTCTGCACCGGACTCGGAATCGCTCCCAATAGGATAGATGACGTATTCGGTATCTTCAAGGCCTACAGTACCCGTGTCGGAGCCGGTCCCTTCCCCGTCGAGCTCTTTGACGAAACAGGCGATACTATACGTGAGATTGGTAATGAGTACGGAGCAGTCACAGGCCGCAATCGCCGCTGTGGCTGGATTGATCTGGTCGCTCTAAAATACGCAGTTATCATCAACGGCGTCACCCAACTGATTATGATGAAGGGAGATGTGCTTGACAATTTTGCGACAATCAAGGCTTGTGTCGCCTACCAGAAGGACGGTGTGACAACCCAGGACATGCCTTACGACACAGCGGGATGGCAACCGGTATATGAGGAGCTCCCGGGATGGCAGCAAGACCTTACCCAACTCAAGTCGGAGGATCAATTCCCTAAGGCTCTCAATGACTATATCAAGTATATCGAGGCTTATGTCAAAGTGCCTATCAAGATCGTCTCCGTAGGACCTGATCGCGAGGCAACTATCGTAAGGCATTAGCCTAAGCTCTCACATTGATTTCCAGATCTCTCACATTGATTCCAGAATGAGGATGATTAACATGCTGGCCTTGGGCGCCTTTGCATGGAGTGTGACGATGTTCCCCGCTTGCTGTGACGCGAGTTTGCGGCCTGCGTCTTTTCAGACAGAACTAAGCAGTGAGGGCGTTGCCGGCCGTCATGAATCTGGAGAGGAAAAAGAGGTCGCTATCGACTTCCACATAAGCAGTGATGCGGACGAAGAACTGGACGGCGCTCTCTTTCGCCTTACAACAGATGTTATCAATCGCGGAAAAAAGAAACTCAAGAATCTGAGAGTCAGATATATCATCAATCTTCAGCCGACATTGTACACAGCGACCCCTCGTGCAGCAGACACACTCCATGCTTGGGTTGAGGACACCCTACTGTCCGTCTTGCCCGAGAGAGGACGGATAAGGCTCAGCAAGACTATCAATCTGGAACATGCCCGATTCTGGTCACCCGAGGAGCCCTGGCTCTATCGGGTAAAAGTGATGCTTCTAGATAAAAATGAGCACGCCCTGCAGACGCTCGAGACAGCTTCCGGCATACGCAAAAGCCGCTTTAGCCAGACACTGTCCTTAGCTGATGAATACGGGCACGGAGGACGATTTTATATCCTCAATACGCAACCCTTCAAGATCAAGGGACTGCGCTGGACTGATCTCTGTAATAGCAATCAGAATCTGACCGTTGCCATCAAGCAGCTCAAGCATCTGGGAGCCAATACAATCGTGGATGACGCAGACGGTATCAGACAAGACCTCTACAAGCTATGTGATCTCTACGGCCTGTGTGTCATCAGGATACAGGATACAGCCCGCATATCGAAAGCCGATTCCCTGTTGTCCAATCACCCCTCCCTCTGTATGTGGGCGACTCCTTATGTCAAAGCATCCCGCGAAAAAGTCCTGGTCTTTACACCGACTACGCAACGCTATCAGATGGATGAGAATACGGCATATATTGCGCTCTCAGACACCATCTCTCCCATTTATATGTCCCAGGCGATGCAACACGCCATTGATGCCAAACCAGGTGAAGGGTATCCCTATCTGATAGCCTGCGTTTGCGCAAATGACACCGCGGAAGTTGTGACAAGAATGGCCGACATCAGCAAGGCCATTGACCAGACCAATCTGATTATGGGACAACTACTCATATGTGACGCCTTGCCCATAGGAAATCTGGCCAAAGCCCTTCAGAAAAATTTCCAAGATGTCACAATTGACAGCATCAACGGCCTTGAAGGCTACTTCGCCATCGCAAACAACAACTATTTTGTCACATTGTCCCACTATACTGCTCTCTGGCAGGTGTGGGAGGGCGATCAAGTCAAGGCGCAGGGAACGCTGACTGTTCCCTCTCTGCAACCGCGCGGACGCGTGACTGTCAAGGTACCCTTTGACAAGAGCAAGATGCTCTCCAGGCACACCTATACAGTCCGTTTGTCTTTCCGCCTCAAGCATAAGCTACCCTGGGCCGAAGAAGGTGAAGTCATGGCCTCACATGATTTTTATATTATGTTGAAATAAGTCACATCAGGCGGAAGCCAGAGGATAGTCTACCCTTTTTGTATAGAGTTGATCCACAGTCAGAATACCACAGTTTTTGGCTGATGTCTTGCCGCGACCCCTCTGCGAGGTAACAAGTGAGGCCTGTTTTGTCAACAGCTCAAAGCATCTAAGCAGATACTCTCATCTGTCGGTATAATAATCAGACAGAATTTAACGACTTGCATACAAAATCTATACGCATGCGCATTTGAAAGCTATAAAATTTGTATTTTTGCAAATAGAGAAGGGTAAAATACTATCAATGTGGAGTTACAGTGAAGTGTAGAGATAAAATACAACATGAATAATAGCAATAAAGCTCGTGTAGATTTCGCCAGCAAGGTCGGCATGGTACTGGCCACGGCAGGTTCAGCCGTAGGTCTGGGCAATATATGGCGATTCCCCGTCATGACTGGTCAGAGCGGTGGAGGAGCTTTTCTTATCATCTACATTCTATGCGTCATTGCACTGGGCTTGCCTTTGATGACGGCCGAATTTATTGTCGGGCGCCACGCCCATACCAATACCGCGCAGGCATATAAGAAACTTTCCAACGGATGGCTATGGAGAAAGATTGGTAAATTCGGCGTCTTTACTGGATGGTTTATCCTCTGCTACTACATCGTCGTGAGCGGCTGGGCTTTGGATTACTTTGTAGATGCCCTGCTCGGCAAGTTCTCCAGACTGGCTCAGAGCGGTGATCCTGATGCCTACGCCCATCATTTCCAGTCCTTCGTCCAAAATCCTTGGATGCCCGCAGTCTATGCTTTGGTATTTATATTGATGAGCCATTTCGTCATTGTGAAGGGAGTAAAAAAGGGTATCGAACGGTTTTCCAAGATCATGATGCCCTTGCTCTTCATTATACTTGCCGTTTTGGCCGTCTGTTCGCTTTTTACTGCGGGTGCCAAGGAAGGACTGACGTTTCTCTTCCGCCCCGATTTGAGCAAGATCACCTTCAAGACCATATTGGCTGCCATGGGACAGGCCTTTTACAGCTTGAGTATTGCCATGGGATGTCTATGTACTTTTGCCTCCTATTTCAGTAAGGATGCCAACTTGGTCGGCACGGCGGTCAAGGTTGGCATCATCGATACTATTGTCGCTATCATGTCTGGTATTATCATTTTTCCAGCAGTCTTCAGCACTAATCTCAGTGTCGATGCCGGTCCGAGCCTCGTATTCATCGCATTGCCCAACGTCTTCCATCAGGCATTTAGCAGTATGCCACTCTTGGGGTACTTTGTATCTGTCCTCTTCTATTTTCTTCTGATTCTTGCGACCCTCACGAGTGTCATCTCCCTCCATGAAGTGCCGACAGCCTATTTGAGCGAGGATTTTCATATGAGCCGCACGCGTGCTACGACGATAGTGACAGGGTCTGTCATCGTGGTAGGAAGCATCTGTAGTCTCTCGATGGGGCCACTCAAGGACTTGACACTCGGAGGTAAAAATATCTTTGACCTCTTTGATTTCGTGTCAGGGCAGATCTTCTTGCCCATCGGAGGATTTCTGATAGCTCTCTTCGTAGGCTGGTTTTTGCAGCGTCGCATTATCTACCAACAACTTACTAATTGCTCCACCTTACCCCCGCGCGGCATGCGCAGCATCATATTGCTGCTCAAGTACTTCGTACCAGTCGCCATCATGTTCATTTTCCTCAGCGGCTTGGGCGTATTCGACTGGTTGTAACAGCATTCGGCGGTTCTATCTCTAGCTGATAGGGTTATTCTACTCACAAGAAGAGATTGCGTCAACCTCACCCCTCCGACTGTCTCGATATAGCCCAGCTGAGCGAAGTGACAAGGGTGATCTTCTGGCGATAAGCCCAAATACCCACTTAGAAGACAAAGCCTCATATCAAAGAGTTTCCGGTAAAATTAGGTCAAGCAATTATACCCAACAATTATTTATCCGCATGCCGAAAGGTACTATGTTCTCTTAATAAAGTTTGTTCACGAACCAACAAAATCCAACTCATCAAGGATCTCGGGCATACAGCTTCAAACATCCAGATAAGAGTTTTACAATTACTTCCAGATTGAAAGAAATAACGAAGCCAGATATTTGAAAAACAAATAGCCTTTATATTTAAACAACATCGGATGTAATTTAAACTAAGTCCGACCTTATTTAAATTACATCAGAGTTTGTGAGCGTCCGAACTTTCGCAATTAAGCAAGGCACAAATCCGAGATTTCTGCTCGGCATTGAAATAACCAAGACCTTTTGACCTCGATATTACAGGTCGGATACCAATTTTGGCCATCAAAAAAACAGGGCCTGAAATTGTCCTATAGACAAATTCAGGCCCTGCTATTTTATGAGTTTCAATTGCCGCTTTTGTGTCCGGCGGTCCACTATTAAGCCTTTTCCTTAGCCTTCGGCAATACAAGGTTGAGAAGGACACCTACGACAGCTGCAAGTCCGATGCCGGAGAGCGTGAATGTGCCCCAAGAGAGGACCGCACCACCAATACCGAGGGTCAGAGTGACTGCGACAATGATGATATTGCGTGTGATAGTGAGGTCTACTTTGTGCTGGATGAGATTGCCGATGCCCACATTGGCAATCGTACCGAAAAGCAGTAGCATGATGCCTCCCAATACTGCATTGGGAATGGTCTGGAGCAGAGCACTGAGCTTGCCAATTACAGAGAATACGAGCGCTGTCACAGCTGCGATGCGGATGACAATAGGGCTGGTCACCTTTGTAATGCTCATAGCGCCCGTTACCTCGGAGTAAGTCGTCTCAGGAGGACCACCGAGCAGACCGGAAAAGAGGCAGGCAAGACCATCACCCAACATCGTACGATGAAGTCCCGGATCCTTGACGAAATCCTTGTCTGCTACAGCACTGACGGCGTATACATCACCGATATGCTCGATGACGGGCGCTATCGCAACGGGTATCATATATATTATAGGTGCCCATGAGATATCGGGGGTGACAAATCTTGGTAACTGGAACCAATTGGCTTCTTGTATCTTGCTCAGGTCAATGAGTTCGGGGCAGAAGATCAGGGTGACAACATAGCCCACGATGATACCCGCAATCACAGGTACAAGCTTGAGCAACCCCCGAGCAAAGGTCAAGACTGTAATAGCTGTCAGCAGAGAGATGCCGGCAATCACCCAGTTCTGACTGGCGCTTTTGACTGCGCTTCCACTGAGAGAAAGACCGATAAGCATGATGACTGGGCCGATGACAACGGGTGGGAACAAGCGGTCAATCAACTTACGCCCCTGCAGTTTGACTAGAGCACTCATGATAAAATAGACGGCAGCTACACCGACCATGCCTCCCAGAGCACCAGCCAACCCGTAAAGCTTGGTCGCTTCAAGAATAGGCGCTATAAAGGCAAAACTGGAGCCCAAAAAGATGGGAACTTTTCCCTTGGTCACAAGATGAAAGAGGAGCGTGCCTACACCTGCCGTGAAAAGTGCTACAGCTGGGTCAAGGCCGATAAGCAAAGGCACAAGCACAGTAGCGCCAAAGGCGACGAACAGGAATTGTACGCCGACAATGCCTTTACGAACGGGAGTTAGTTGGGGAGAATCCATAGAATGATATAGTTTTTTTAATGATTGTTAGTCTGTCAATATAGCTTCAGGTAAAATTCATATGAGGCCAATATTAAAACGGAGTCCACGTGTGGACTCCGTGATGCCATATCCTCATGACAAGAGGCAGCTCCACTTTATTTCAAACTTAGCAGAAGCATTCTGTCATCTGATGTCGCAACACACATGTCTGGCTGTTTTCGCAACAAAGTTAAACATCTTTGTTTAATCATCGCCTATATATGGGAAAAAAATTGTCCTTTGTTAGTATTTATTTGGTATCCATTTCTTAAGTCAGGCAAAATGTCGTATATTTGTAGCGTATCTATCGTATTAAAAAGCAACGTATCAGTATGGATAGGAGACAATTTCTCGAACGTAGTGCAATGCTGGCCGGCGCCATGTGTCTTGACTGGAATGGATTTGCCGAATCCGTCAAGGAAATGGGCAAGCCCAAACTTCGTATAGGCATACTCAGCGACATTCACCTGACTGACGCTGACTCAGCCGATGTCTTGCAACATGCCTTCGAGTATTATCGCAGTCAAAATGTGGACGGCATCATCATCGCCGGCGATATGGCTGACTGGGGTGAAGATTTTCAGCTGCAGTATATCGCTGAGGCATGGCGCAAAGTTTTCCCTAATGACAGAGGTCTCAAAGGGCAACATGTGGAAAAGCTCTTCATCTACGGCAATCACGACAAGCTCTTCTGGAACAGAAAGCGTACCAAAGACAATGTGCCTGATGAAGAATACCGTCGAGCACAGGCCATTGGCCTTCACCCTGCAGAGAGCTGGCAGCGCTATTTTGGCGAGGAGTATAAGCCCATCTGGATGAAGCAGGTCAAAGGGTATGTGTTTATCGGCGCCCACTATCAAGACAATTCCACAATCAAAGGCTTAGATTCTTTTCTTAGCAGCGTGGACAAGAAGCTGAAGAAGCAAAAGCCCTTCTTCTACATACAGCATATGCACCCCAAAGGCACTTGCTCGGCTCCCTGGACTTGGGGACAGGACAATGGACAAGTCACCAAGATACTTAGCCAATATCCCAACTGTATCTCCTTCTCTGGTCACTCACATACATCGCTTACTGACGAACGAACTCTCTGGCAGGGCACATTTACAAGCATTGGGACGGGTTCGCTTAAATACATCATTCCTTTTGGAGGAAGAGAAAATACTGTCGTGTTTGCAAGCAAGGAGAAGTTGCCTTCACAAATGCCTATCATGCAGTGCAAAGATGGCAAACAAGGACAACTGATGACTGTCTATCGCAACTACATCACACTGGAGCGGCGCGAGTTTGTCTATGACCAATCCTTGGGTGACAATTGGGTTATACCTCTACCCCTGCATAGCAACGGAGACTCCTTGTCCTTTGCCTCCAGAGCGCAAGTTGCTAAATTGCCGAACTTTGTCAAAGACGACAAGGTCTCGATAACACGCGCCAAGGGGAAAGACCGTTACGGTGTAGAACAAGAGCAGCTTACCGTACACTTCCCCTCAGTGCTTCGCAGACGGGGAGGTGTTAGAGCCTTTGATTACGAAGTGCAAGCCCTTGTGGCAGTACGCGATATCGAGCAGGTAGTTTGTACCAAGAGAGTTTTTTCCAGAGGCTACTATCTGGGAGAGGCGCAGGATCAGCAAGAGGTCCTATGTGTCTTTGGTGTAAGCGAATTGCCTGCCAAACAGAAGGTTCGCTTTGTCGTAAGGCCTGTAGAGTGCTTTGGCGGTAAAGGCGAGCCTATCAGTTCAAACTGGATTAAAATATAAAGGTTTCCTATGGACAGAAGATCATTTATCCAACGCGGCATATTGCTAGCTGGCGCCATGTGTGTCGACCTTAAATCGTTTGCCCATGGAGTAGAGCAAATGGGTAAGCCCAAACTAAAAATAGGTATTCTCAGCGACGTACATATACGTAAAGACAATACCTTACAACCGCTGGAAAAAGCCTTCCGATATTTTCGGGACAACAATGTGGACGGCGTTATCATCGCTGGCGACATGGCCGACTATGGACTATATAGCCAGTTGCAGAAGTTAGCTGACACTTGGTTCAAAGTATTTCCCGATGACAAGGCTCCAGACGGACATCATGTTGAACGTCTCTTTGTCTATGGCAATCACGATATGGAGGGCTATACCTACGGATCCTTTAAGCGTGACTACAAGGAGGAAGAACGGCCTGCTATCATCAAAAGTCAGGCCATAAGCAACGACCGTGCTGCTGTCTGGAAGCAGCTTTTTCATGAGCAGTATACACCCTTTTATATCAAGGATGTCAAAGGGTACAAATTTGTTGGCGCTCATTGGGCCAACTGGACGTCTATGCCAGGGTTGGACAATTTTCTAACTGCTCATAAGAGTGAGTTGGTGGGAGAAAAGCCTTTTTTCTACTTCCAGCATTTCCATCCATACAATACTTGCTCTGGTCCATGGGCGTGGGGACACGATGATGGCGGTTCTACTAAGGCTCTCAGCCGTTTTCCAAACTGTATCGCTTTCTCCGGACACTCTCACCTGACGCTTACGGATGAGAAGGACCTTTGGCAAGGTTCTTTCATTAGTATAGGTACTTCCTCTCTGAGTTATATAGGCGCTGAGGGTGCACGTGAAAATACCGCGCCCTTGCGTCTGCATGCTGATATCGCCCCACAGATGGATAGACTTAACACCTACAATGGCAAGCAGGGTATGCTGATGACCGTCTACTCAGACTATATTATCATTCATCGTCGTGAGTTTGTACACGACCATCAGCTGGGGCCCGACTGGGTGATTCCCCTACCCGCTTCTGCAGGCAAGACGCTTACATTCAGTTATCGCAAGGACCACACTGAAGCTCCGGAATTTGACCCACAGGCTCGCGCTACCGTTACTCAGGCTATTGGGAAGGACCGCAAAGGTATCAAACGCCAGCAATTGACGATACACTTCCCTTCCATTACGAGCCAAGGCAATCACCTGCGCGCCTATGACTATACAGTGGAAGCACAACGTCAGATAGCAGACGTCATCGAGACGATCATGAGCAAAAATGTCTTTTCCAAGAACTACTATATGAGCGAAGAGGATGACAAGGATGAGGTCACTTGTGTCTTTTGTGCGGAGGAATTGGCTCCTGCCAAGCAAATACGATTTATAATTCGCCCAAATAATTGCTTTGGGAAGACAGGAAAAGGAATTACAACAGAATGGATTACAATTAAAAGAGAGAGTGAAATTTAGTCTTTGTCCTTGGAAAACAAAAAGCCTTAAGTAGATCATACAGGTACTAATGTGCTCTCCGAATGGACTATAGCTCTCCAGAAAATTTTCATATGCGAGTATTATCTGAAGAGGACTTATTATGTTTTGCTAAGTTGTAGTGAAAAGCAGCGCGATGGTACGCAGACAAGCATACGTAGTCGATAAGACTATATTAAAGTCGGATTGTCTGCAAGTATCTTCAGAAAGTAAGCGCGTACTTCATCCCATCTATAGTATGGAGCATGGCGTGTCTGAATAGGGAGAGTCATCTCACGTTCTTGTAGCATGATCTTGACAAGGTCAGGCTTGCCAGCTTTACGATAGAATATCATCTGTACATTGGCTGCCATCGGAAATATCTCGTAGGTACGCCACTTTTCTATTACCTCTTGAGGTTTGCTCGTGCTTAGACCTGCATGGCCGAGTCTCATGAGGGCGATAAATGGTCCCATACCTGTGTCGTGACCAAAGCGTAGTGTCACTTGCTTACGTCCTGAAGCAAGACATGTGTCTGCTGTCTCTATAAAGTTGCGTAGCAAATGAGCGCCTTGATATGGTGGATAGCCATGATTGAGTGGGGAGTTCCCCATAATGAGATAGTTATTGTAGGTGTCAATGGCATAATTGTCGTAGACCTCTTCACGGGTAAAATATTTCATGAGGTCAAAAGGCGCCTCCATATTGTAGCAGAGATTGGCTAATTCAAAGAGTAGCAATTCAAACTCTGCTTTATTGACATGTTGATTAGCATATACGGTATCTGAGAAGAGACGCTTAATTAAGCCTTCCGGATGACTATGAGCTCTCCGCCAAGCCTCCCGGCTCTTGAGCAACTGTTGGCTTCCACTGTATTTGTTATATTTTGATTCGCTGCTGGCGAGATACCACTTATCGGCATAAGAGGCATTGCTATGGATATCCAGTTGAGGCGCGAGTCCCTGCAGTTCATATAGCTGGTTCATCATGGACAATATACATCGCATGACAGGCGTGCTGTGCGCCTCTATGTGTACCTTTCCCCGAAATAGTGATGGAAAATTGCGATACATGCGCTTTGCGATGCCTCGATGCTGACGTGCTCCGAGAGGCGTAAGTTCTCCCAAACGGTCCTTTGCACGATCAGCAAGCGAATCGACAATGATGCGTACTTCATGCCCTGCTATCGTGAGCTTGCCTAAGGAGTCTGCCAAGTCGAGTATCTGCTTCGGCCGGCTGTATCCGTAGGAGCGCCAGTGCATCCTGCTGCCATGACGGGCAAAGGTGCTCAGATAGACTGGCTTATATCCCTTCGGGGCCGGAGTATAGATGATACCATTAGGCTCCGGATAGATGCAGTGATTGGCCCCGCCGAGATTGGAATTGGCATAAATCTGTTCTCGAGTCGTCTGTGCGCTGACGGGCACGAGACAAAAGAGCATGCATATGAGCTGTAGGAAACGCATAGGAGACTTTGTGAAATACAAGACTATTTTGGGGTTTTGCTAATAAGATTCATACAGTAGGCTCGAAAGTCTTGCCATTTATAATAAGGAGCTATATCACTCTTAATTGGCATTTTCATCTCTCGCTCGTTGAGCAAGACCTTAACGAGATCAGGTTTGTTTTTGCTTCGATAAAAGATAAACTGCAGATTGGTGGCCATAGGAGTAATCTCATAAGTCTTCCATTGTTCAGCGACGACATCCGGATTATCAGTGTGCACTCCAAATGAGCCTAAATGAAGCAGAGAGGCAATGGGCATCACGACAATATCATGGCCGAAGCGCAGGGTAACATTGTGGGATTTGCTCTGTGCTAGACAAGTATCCGCTGTATGAATGATATTGAGCAGCGTATGCACCTTATAATAGGGCATAGCGTAACTCGTATAGGAGTTAAAGCCCATTTTTAGGAACCAGCGGAAATTATTATACTTCCAAATGTCATAGATTTCTTCTGGGGTAAATATGGAATACAGGTCAAAGAAGCCGCCTCGCGTTTGGTCGACATCCTGATTTTGCAAGATACCGGCAAGCCCCAGGAGTCTGTACATCAATAGGTGACGCTTTACATGCCTATGAACATATGCACTATCTGTAAATAGGACCGACATCAGACGTTCAGGCCTGATCAACTCCTGCTCCAATTTGCATGACACGGCGTCAATCTTTTTTTTGTCTTGATACTTCTTGATGGTCGGGTTTTCTTCATTCAGATAATAGTAGTCTGCATATGATGCATCGCTATTAAGCGTAAGATGAGGGCAGAGTGCCTTGAGGGTCACACACTCATTCAGCATGGAGAGCACACTTCGGACAACCGGCGTACTATGGGCCTCTACATGGACATCGCCGCGAAACACTTCCGGATAATTGTGCACCATGCGGCGTGCTATGCCTTGATGTTGCAAAGCCCCGAGTCGGGTGAGATCTCCTATCCGGTGGATAGACAGTCGGTAAACAGAGTCCGTCACTTGATAGACATGCTCTCCAAGCGGTGTGAGCACTCCATGCTCGTGAGCCTTTCGCATCGTATAATAGGGTACCGTGTATCCTACGGAGTCGGAGTGATAGCGGGAGCCATGACGCGCATATGTGCTGATGTAAAAAGGCTTGTATCCCTTAGGAGGCTTGGTGTAAACAACATTTTCCGGTTCCGGATAAGCACAATAATTGTATCCACTACGACGGAAATCTGCATAGATCTCATCGCGTGATGAAGACTGGGCCCATGATGAAATGGCTGACAAGCAAAGTAAAATAAACACAAAAGTCTTATTCATGCGCTTAAGAGTTTGTTTGATGGTTATAATATGACTTGTGTCAAATATTTCTCTATACTCAAATGAATAATTATCAGACTCTACAATACACTCGTGCAGTCACGTGTCGCTCTATTCCGGTCTGATACTTAGACGATCAGGTCCAGGCTATACAGGTAGATGACGGTTGCCGGTATGGCCAATAAGGCGCTGTCAAACCGGTCAAGCACACCCCCATGGCCGGGCAAGAAACGCCCGCTATCCTTCATGCCGAGCTGACGCTTGAATAGGCTCTCGACCAAGTCGCCCCAAGTGCCAAAGACTACAATGATGAGTCCCAGTCCCAGCCATGCCGGGAGAGAGAGGATGTGGTACTCGGTATTTGTGATCAGATAAACGCAACAGGCTGCGAGGAGCACGACCACTCCTCCCCCGATGCTGCCTATCCATGACTTGTGAGGGGAGACACGGGGGAAAAGGCGATAGGGAATCTTTGTATGCAACAGGCTCCCAAAGACATAGGCGCCCGAGTCATTGAGCCACAAGAAGACAAAGACACTCAACGGTAGTATGGCTGAATATCCTGTCTCTGGGCGGAAGGCAAGGAGATTAAATAGAGCGAAGGGGAAAGCAATATACACCTGTCCTGCAAACGTATAGGCAATATTGGCAAGCGGATGTGGCTTGACGAGATACAGTTCGCTCACCAATATGAAGACGACGGAGAGGGTCCATGGCATAAATATGACCAGACTTGCCTGTCCACTGCTGAAAAGATAAAAGGCCAAGAAGAGCAGTACGCCGGAAATCGTGCTCACTGTGCGATTGATATCAGCCAAATTGTGATCTTCGAGGATATTATTGAATTCCTCGATTGCCAAAGCTGTGACAATTGTGAAAAGCAGACAGAAGGAAATCTTGCCCAACAGTATACACAAAGTGAAGACCGTCACATAGCCTATGCCCGAGAGTGTTCGCTGAGTGAGATTACTCATGTGGCTCGTCTTTTTTATCAGAAGGCGCTTCCGATGACTCATCTGATCCAGCTGATGCAGATGCATCTCCCTCGGCGGTCTTGTCATCTTCATTCTGTGTTGCACCGTCTTTTGCAGCCTTAGCCGCATCTTTCTTAAGGAGAGCCTCTTTCTCATCCTCGGGCAGTTCGCCATTTTCGAGCAGTATATGGTTAATCTTCTCCTTGAGAGCGTCTTGTTCTGCTTTCTCCTTCTCTGCCTCAGCGGCTTCCTTGGCCTCGAGCTCTTTCTGTATGCGGTCGTTCTCAGCAATCAATTCATCAGAGCGACTTACCCAAGGACGTTTGCCAAATATCTTTTCTACATCCTCGGCAAAGATGACCTCACGATCAATCAGCAGCTGAGCCAACTGTGCATGGCCTTCTCTGTGCTCCTCCAGAATCTGCTTGGCCCGCTCATATTGCCGGCGGATGAGATCCTTGACTTCCTTGTCGATAAGTTCTGCAGTCCTGTCAGAATACGGTTTATTAAAGGAGTACTCCTGCTGAGAGTCATAGTAGCAGATATTAGACAGATTGTCACTCATGCCAAGATAAGCAACCATGCCAAAGGCAGACTTATTGACTCGCTCAAGGTCATTGAGCGCTCCGCTGGATATATGTCCGGTAAACAGATCCTCCGCGGCTCGTCCACCAAGCGTGGCGCATATTTCATCGAGCATCTGTTCGCGTGTAGTGATGGTCCGTTCCTCTGGGAGATACCATGCCGCGCCGAGTGACTGCCCACGAGGCACTATCGTCACCTTGACGAGCGGGTTGGCATATTGCAAGAACCACGATATTGTAGCATGTCCGGCTTCATGGATAGCGATTGTGCGCTTCTCCTCGGCAGTCATGACCTTTGTCTTCTTCTCCATACCGCCAATAATACGGTCGATAGCGTCCAGAAATTCCTGTTTGCCGACTGCCGGGCGATCACGGCGGGCCGCTATTAGTGCTGCTTCGTTGCAGACATTGGCGATATCGGCTCCGGAGAATCCTGGAGTCTGACGGGCCAACAGGTCTACGTCTACGGTGTTATCCATCTTCAGAGGCTTCATGTGCACGAGGAAGATCTGCTTACGCTCAGGCAGTCCCGGAAGCTCCACATGAATCTGACGGTCAAAACGGCCGGCGCGCAGCAATGCCTTGTCCAGAATGTCGGCGCGATTGGTGGCGGCCAATACGATGATGCCACTATTAGGCACAAATCCATCCATCTCCGTCAGCAACTGATTGAGGGTGTTCTCGCGCTCGTCGTTGCCTCCCATAGACGGATTGCGGCCGCGCGCTCGTCCGACGGCATCGATCTCATCAATAAATACGATACAAGGCGCCTTCTCCTTGGCTTGGCGGAATAGGTCGCGTACTCGGCTGGCACCGACTCCGACAAACATCTCCACAAAGTCTGATCCTGAGATAGAGAAGAAGGGCACATTGGCCTCACCCGCCACAGCCTTGGCCAGCAGGGTCTTACCCGTTCCAGGAGGGCCTACGAGGAGTACACCCTTGGGGATCTTTCCGCCTAGGTCTGTGTATTTCTTTGGCGACTTCAGGAATTTTACGATTTCCTGTACCTCCTGCTTCGCCTCGTCCTGACCAGCCACGTCTTTGAAGGTCACACGTACGCCATCCTCCTTGTCATAGATTCGCGCCTTGCTTTTGCCAACACTGAAGATGCCGCCGCCTCCACCGCCGCCACTATTGTTCATCTGACGAATAAAGAACCACCAGAAAGCGATAATCAACAGTGTGGGCAGAAGTAAGTTCACCAGCAAACTGCTGAAGATGCTGCCTCCTGGCTCATAAGTCACTTGGCCATTGAAGTGGCCGGCAGCCCGCTGCTGGGTGATATAGTTATCAACATTGTCCACCGATGGGATGTCAGCCGTTACATTGGCATTGTTGCCCGCCTGAGCCGCATTGCCAAAGATCTTGCCGGCGTATTTCTTTTTGACATACATCGTGACCTTGCCATCCCCCTTGTTTATCGTGATTTTGCTGGCATATCCGAGCGACACATACTGCTGAAAATCGGAATAGTTGACTTCCTTCTGAAAGGCCGAGTTGCCTCCGCTGCCCTGATAGAGGAGCCAGGCAAGTATTATGATAATGATGACGTAAACCCAGTTGAGGTTAAAACGCGGCATATTCATCCTATTGTTCTTATTGTCGGATCTGTTTGACGGCATATCTCTGAAAAATGGTTTAGTTGTTGGTGTTTTGTACGGCTATACAGTCCAGGTCCGGGAGGCATGTCAGCTGAGCGTCGGCCCAGAGATGCTCGAGGTCATAAAACTTCCTTGCCTGAGGCTGAAAGACATGGACCATCACATCTCCGTAGTCTATGGCAATCCAGAGCGCATTGTCCTCTCCGTTGATGGCAAACGGCTTCATCTGCATCTTGTCATAGACTTCGTGGCCGATGTTGCCGGCAATGGCCTCCACTTGGTTGCGCGTGTTGCCTTGGCATACGATGAAGTCATCACATATTGCATTGTGGAGATGCTCGAGACTACAGATGACTATTTGCTGTCCCTTTTTATCTTGTATGGCGTTGACGATAGTATGGAGTAAATCTTTCTTATTGTCCTGCATAAGCTTGATGCATTCTTTTCAAGATTGCAAATTTACTTCTTTTCTCCGATTATAAGGCCTCCTGCATCTTTATTTTACCATATTTGAGGCTTTTCAAGACGAATACCTATTCTCATCCAAGTTCCATCGCATGAGCCCCATCCGAGTCCGGCAGCCCCACAGAGATGAAAAATGCACTCTATCCGGCAATAGCACTACAACACCTCATTTAGAGTTTTCCGCCTTGTACTCCCGATAGGGATGGTCAAAGTCCAAATAATAGTAGTGATGCTGATGACGCTTATTTTTGGGCGGCTGCTGCATATACGTGTCCCCGAAGCACTTAAGCAGATACGCCCGTGCATCCGCCACGCCGTTGACTCTCTTGCCCTCAAAGCTGATGGGCTGCGGCTGCCCAAATACCTCCTTTGGTATCACCGCGTGAGTATGGTCATTGTAGAGGCAGATAAGGTCACAGTCCTCATAGGGATACTTGAGTAGTATCCGGCGAATCGTCTGCTGTATGTGCTGCAGCGTCGTCACCTTACGCAGCAAGAGCGGCACCCAGCTGCTCGGTCCGTGACCGTGACGATAGGGATCGCGATGGATAAGATAGAGCGCCCTAAAGCAGACGAAATAGTGCGCGATGTGGAGCCTGCGCCTCCATTTGGCTGACGGAGCCCCGTCCAGGGGATAGATATCGCAGTAGATGCCCCCCAGATAGGGATAGTGGGGACGCTCTATCAGTGTCGTGCGCGCATCCTGTATCTTGCCAAAGGCCACAGGGTAAGTCGGATCGTTCTCGGGGCATACCAGTTCGAGATGGTCAGGCAGCCACTCCCGCCAGTGCCGGATCAGTCGTTCATAGTCAGGCCGCGGTAGACCGATGTCTATGTCATCATCCCAGGGTATGAAACCGCTGTGACGTACAGCGCCCAGCATGCTCCCGTACATCAGGTAGTAGCGCAGCCCTTGCTTGTGACACATCTCGTCTATCGCCACCAATATGTCGAGAAGGCGCAGTTGGAGCTGGCGTATGTCGTAAGAGCCCCGTTGGGCGCTCATAAGTTTCTGATCAAGATCTTGCATCGAGGTCTGTTTTTACAAAATATTGAATAGACGGTGTTGTCCCTTTTTGTCCTACAAAGATAAGACAATTATCTCAATCCCCCACTCCCATCTATTGGTTTTTGTTTACCGTATATCGCCCTCCCGACATGAGGCTCCCAGAGGCAGCTCACCAATACCGATTGCTCTCTCTCATCAAGGCGTCTCAGAGGCAATTATTTTTTATATAAAAATTGGTCTGTACTCCCCGATTTCAGTCCAAAAGCAAAATTCGGATATAAATTCACGTTTCTCATTTATCCCACTGATTATCAAAGAATTATATCAAAATCAGACAATTTGTTAACTTGCTCAGTATCAGTCGATGACAACACGGCACTTAATTTAAAATAAGTCGGACCTATTTTAAATTAGGTCCGACTTTGTTACGCAAACAAGGTGACTTGTCATGTGCGCAACGGAACTTGTACAAACTGCATCCAAAATTTATTATATAGAATTTTTCGTCGCTCACCCTACTTTCTATGCCGCCGCTTGCGAAGCGGGCAATATACCCCTTTATCGATCGCTCCCTACAGCTCTTGCCCGATACTCAGTGTTGCCCTTGGAGAGCGTCGGAAAACTGACTCTGACGGATTTACGCGCTTCGCACTGAGACGCTGATGCTGGAATGAATGCTGTATGATGGAGAGATTTGCAAGTCCATAGAGGTCCTTTGGAGGCGCGTAGAGCCACTGAAACTGTGGCTGTGCACGGCTTATTTGCTCCACGAAGAGGCTTAGAGTGCACGCAGGAATCCCCTCTGCTTGCCTGGACTGTCTCAGTGAGTGGCCAAATTGATTTTTCAGCTCCACAGTATGACAAGACTTCCGATAGAGCTATGACAGCGTCTTTGCAAACAAAAAAAGTTTCTGCACCAGAGTGAAATGTGTTATTAATAAAAAATATCCTTTTTTCAAAATGGCCAAATGATATGCCTGACCTCGCTGATTGCCTGCAGACTTATTTACCATTCCTTTTGTGCATCACTAAACTGGCATGAAAAAATGGTCTGTCTAGTATTGCTGATAGCGGCGAGGAAGTGGGCGCGGATTGGCGGGACTGTCTACACGATGAAGAATAAGGGTCGTCGGCAGCTTGACCCATTTGCGATGCTCTACCCTGCGCAATCCATTGCTGCCCTCGATATCCATCTTGATCTGAGAGCGATCCAAAGCTGTGAGAAGCAAGACTTGGTCTTCCGACCCCATCTCATTAGAAAGATGAAGGATTGCCTTCCCCTCTTTCAATTGATACGAGGTGACGAACCATGACTCATGAAGATTGCCCCATAGGTATCCATTAAGTTTACCTAGAAACTCGTAATTAGGGGCGACGACACAAGTGTCAATAAGATTAATGGTCAATGTCACGCCTTGGTCTGCATTGTAAAAGGATCCGACGTATAAAGAGTCCATGGCCTTATATGAGCGTATATTCTCTGACACAAGAGCTTCATTATGAGTTTCCCCCTCAATACCACTTCTGATGCTCTTTTCTTTCGACAAGCATAGACTAGTGCCCGACATTGTCAGGCTTATTCCCATTAGGACAAAAGTCGATATAAACAAACTCAGATTTCTAGACATTTCTATTTGTCTTCAGGTATATGAATAATCAGCGTCGCTGCCCCAATATTGATAATGGCATCATTGGACAATTGAATACGGTCTGCGTTTTTAAGGATTTCGCCTTGGTAAAACGTACCAGTACCACTCGGGGCGTCACGAAGGATAAACCGTTTGCGTCCTTGGGGATCAACTTCTGCTTTTATGATGCAGTGAGTCGTATCAATACTGGGATCTACAGTACGAAAAGCAGCGTTTGCCTTTGTGCCCTTAACATGGCGTCCTATTACATTGTCTCCCTGCCGAATAGCTATTGTTTGTTTTTCCTGAAAGGCATTTTCGACTACTGTCAGCGTAGCCAATTGTGGACTTGTTTCCTCACGTTTATTTAACAAACGGATACGAAAAGTCTTTAGACAATCAGGACACTCAAATATGAGAGTCCGCTCTTTGGGGTATTGTGTTTCGTCAAAAGCTATCGTTCTGCCACATCTTGGGCATCTCACTTTTTTCATGATACTTTAAGATTCCTCGCGCTCGTGTAGAAGGTCTCAAAATGGAGTGATGCTAGAATTCCGCCTTCTGATATCTCGCCCTTAAATCAGTCAATCTGCATGACCCAAGCGGCATCAAACTCTTGGCTTATTTTTCTCAGTCGATGTAAGGCTTTCCGGGCTTTTTGCTCCGTCGAGTAATTATCATATATGACGCGCCGCATGCGTTTGCTTGTAAATAGGTGGGCCTTATCAAGGCCTTTTTGCTTCAGCTGATCGATATAGTATCGCGCGTTGCTTTCCTTTACCTGGCTTGCCAAGACGATTGTATAATTGTCTTTCTGTTTCGTCTCAGATGATATCTGCGGCGTAGTTTCCGAGGAGACTTTATCTGTATTATTTTCTTTCAAGTCGTTGTCTGTCAAATGAGATACATGCTGCTTGCCACACTCATCACAAGAAGCTGTTTGCATAAGTTGGGAGCTCGGACGGTGTAGTCGTGCATAGGCTTTATCGACAATTGACTTCAACGGATAGGCATACACGTTGTCAGCTGCCTGATGCACATGCTGTAAATGGGTTGTTGCCCCATCATATACCGGAACAGAGATGGCGAAAGAGGCTAGGACAATACCCACGATGATGGCTGCATATTTGCCCCATCTTCTCCACGATTGTATGCGGACGTGCAACGTTGATTTTTCTGTCTGTACCGTCTCCTCGCTTCTTTGCTTGTCAATAGTTTGCGATTTAAAAGATTGCCTCCGGACTATCTGCTCAAAAGGCTCCATCATGGTGCAGTCTAGTCCGTAAAGGCTTGGTGTTGCGATGCCGCCTTCAGAGGAAGAGACAAAATGCAACTTACCTTCTTGCAATTTGAGAACGCCCAGACCTCCTATCTCCCACTCGCCTGCATCACGTAGCGTATGCCGGACAACTGTCACAGCCTCGTCAATCATACGCGTCGCCTGTGAATAGTCTGTATCATAGTCTTGCATCAGATGCTGTGCTACAAGACCGTCACTGACAGTTAGCTGCGCATTGTAGCCCACGGATCGGGAAGGTGGATAGAGCGTCCCATCGGTCGAGGAGACATATGCATGTTCCCAATGAGCGACAAAACCACCGAGACCCGCCACAATGACACAGTCATGGTCCAACAAGAGCTTTTCAATATATCGAGCCAAGTCAATCATACTGCAAATGTAACACAAACAAATCCAATTCGCAAGCCTTTCTTTTCAAAATATTTTAGCTTTACATCACATAAATAAGCGTATAAATTCAGATGTCCAATATGTTGCGTGAAATCAAATAATGTTTGGCTTTAAGCTATGAAACCATAGCAAATGAAGTAGATCTTTAGACTGATAAACGTGTAGACAATATTTTTACTTATCCCGACTCCTATTCAGATTATAAGGCAGGTAAAGCCCACTCATCATCTATGTAGCGATTTAGTTACAACTCGAGGTATGCTTTTCATGTGGTAGATTCTGAAAAGATTTGCTGTCAATCTTGATAGTAGGACATTTGGCACAGACCACAGGCCTCACCGTCTGACGAGCAATAAGACTACTCGCCATTAAAAGCCGTGGAGTTCGCAAAGAGTGCAGAGGGAAGATGTCTGTCAATTTTATCCGCGTTGTTTTCCTGCCATACGCAGACTATATTCCCTGTTAATCTCTGCTAACTCGCGCTTACCATCGATGTAGTCTGAATATAAATCGTCAACGCTACCACCTCCAAGCCAGCAGCTGGAACAGTTTTCACATCCTTCACCGCAACAATTGAGCGATTGGTAAACGATTTGGATGCGTTCTTCACGCGTAGTATCTTTTATCAGTATACTCATATATCCAGCGGTATCTTTTGTACAAGAAAGCTAGTCTTTTTTTTCCGTGAGTTGATCAAATCTGACGGCAACATGTCTGCCGCCTTCAGACTTAAAATGTGAAGTCTTGGGCAAATGATCTGCATGAGTGGTAGGCTTTGCTTTAGCCGGTGAAGTCTTGTCTGCACTTGCCTCACGGTTATATCCTCGTTGATGAGCTTGACGACGGAGGAAAGGACTCTTCTCGCGGGCTAATTCGAGAAATTTATCTTGATCAAGTCCGAAATTTGTATAGCTACGATCATGAGAGATGACCTTCTTGGCTTGACTGCCAATCATATTCTCGGTATTGTATCCCCAACCATGAACCTGTGGATTCTCACGCGTGTCAACAACTAGCCAATCTGCGCCTTCGTAAGCCACGCACTCACAAAGATGATAACCAAGGCCTTTGAGCTGCGACTGCAATTCTGGAGTATTAAGTTTGATATAAAATTTCATAATATATCTTTTCTTTCCGTCAGTATTTAATATTCGGATACAAAGTTACAAAATAGTTATTGGTTGGCTCGAGTTTATATTGTAAAGCTCACCGTTATAGAAGTAAAATTTCTCAAGCATGCATGTTTTATCCCTCACCCGATAATCTTATAGAGTGAATGAGCGGCTAGTAGAGTCAATATGGTTAGGAAATAAAAAAATCAGTGCCTTGGCCATTTGCAAGCCAAGACACTGATACAGAAATAAGTATATTAAACTAATAAACAAAGACTAACTGAACGGCGTTGACTCCAGTCTTATAAGTACTCAGGAGTTTACCATCTGCATTACTGTATCGGCACACATAACCGTCTCCACTGTAATCAGCACCATAGGCACCTGCATTAAAGTTTGTGATGTAAATGTCACCGCTGACAGGCTCAATGTTTATGGCAATAGGATATCCAGAGAGAGGGAAAATAAAGTCTTCAGAAGATGTGCCAGTGCGCAAATCGTATTTTATAAATGTATTTTTAGTCTCATATGTTTTCCAATCAGTTACACTGTTAATAGCATAGAGGTAGTTTCCATGAACGTCAAACATGGTAGCTTCCATCATGTCTGTCACTTGGTCATCAGGAGAGATACGCTGAATTTTGGCAGGTGTAGCACCGTAATCTCCCATAGCGACCAGATAGATATTGCCATCAGATGCGCTTTTGATCTTTGTTGGGTTAAGTCCCACAGGAATCGTCTTAACGACCTGGAAGCTGGACAGACTAATTTTGCTGACGCTTTTTCCATTTTCGTAGCCTTTGGTATAATTGAGTCCGTCACTGTTGGTGACATACAAATAGTCACCTTGCACGGTAAGTTCCTCCGGATTTGGACCAACGCTTACAGTGCCGTCAATGGACATCGTGGTCGTGTCAATACGGGTAACTGTTCCGCTGTAGTTGGAGATGTAGATGTATTTGCCTGCGGCAGCCATTGCCCTAGGAGCATCTACCTGTAGCTCCTTTTGTATATGAAGAGAAGATTTGTCGCAAGCGAAAAAAACATTGCTTTCATAAGCAATTGCATAGAAATGGGAGCCGTATACAAGACCCTGCTGTAGAGTATTGCCTGGTTGCACTCCGTTGGCAGCGAGAAAGACGCTGTCTGTCACTGTACTATCTACGGTGTTGAGGTAACTGATGGAGCCAGGGATGTGGCTATAATAGTTACCTTGATTGATGATGTACGCACCCCTTGATTGCGCGACAGGAGGAGTTGGAGGCGTCGGATTGTCATTGTCGTCGCTACAAGAGATGAAATTAAAGAGGCTAGCCAAGATCATGGCTAAGAAAATAAATCTTTTCATCTGATTTGGTTTTGTTTAGTGGTGTATAATAGAGTTATAGATTTAATGTCAGACTGAGGAGATAGGACCTTCCGGGCATAGGGTAGCCATTGACGATATCGTACTGCTTATCCAGCATATTATGAATGACAGCACGCACCTCGGCCGAAAAACCGGAAAAATGGATTTCGCGCCACAATGCGCCTCCAAGCTCCATATACCCTTTGAGCTTAGTACCATGAGAATGCTCATGAGTCCCCCAGCGACTGGAGGCCCCGATGGTATTGAGGGCTATATTGACCCACGGATTTTCCCATCCTGCAGACAGGCTGCCACTATGCCTGGGAATATAAGCCAACTGCCTGTCATAAACATTTGTGCCACGAGCTGTGCGGTCCACCACCCTTTGCCAAGTATAATGCGTTGACAAGGTTAAACGATGACCCGCCGCAGGCTGCGCAATAGCAGACAGAGAAGCATCAAGGCCCTGACTATTTACACGACCTATATTGAGGGTTCGCCAAGTGTACAGACTTATAGGGATGGAAGTGATTTTGTCTCTGACTCGATTGCTGTATGCATCCACTAGGACCTTAAGCTCTGGCAACCACTTGGTGATATAGCGGTCAAACGTCATTCCGGCGCCAAACTGATGGACGCGTTCCGGTCTGAGTTTGGTATTGCCAAGATGATAATAATAGGCCTCTGTAAACGTTGGCACCCTATATATATCTTTGTAAAAGATTCTGATGTTCAAACTATTGTCTGCTGTTATCCTGTATGCAGCTGACAAACTCGGAGAAAGCCTGTGAGCATTGCGTGCATGCACTTGACCATCAGCATGATTGAGATAACATGCGCCTAGCAGCCGCGCATTAAGTTGCCAGCGGCGAGGCGTATAGCTCAGCGTTAGGCTATTGAGTATGGAATGACGGCTAGCGTCCTCCGCCAAGGCTTGATTGCTATTGAGATTATTGTAGATATAGTCTGACGCCCATGAGACACCCCAGGTATCTGAACTGTACGCCAAGACTGCTGATGTATAGGTTTCCCGCTGCCAGTAAGACTGGTCGTACCTGCCTCCGGTATAGATAGGACGTCGGTCCTGATAGTGAGATTGAGCCCAATTGTATTTGCCGAGGATTTGCAATGACCAATGTTCCATCCGTGTATGCAACCATCTACCTTGGGCAAAGGCGTTACGCTCATGTTGGACTTCCGCGTTGTAGGGATTATAGAGCGTCACGATGCCGGGCAGGTGATGATTGTTGTCGTAATAATACGCTTTCAGCGTCACCTCATTGTGTTCGGATGGAGTCCAAAAGAGATTGGCTTCGCCATGGTAAGACAGCATTCTGCTGTTTGTACGATGCTCCCTGGAGGTCTTAAAGCCATTGCGTAGTGTGTAAGGATACCCGTTGCCGCTATACAGATAGTCCCCAAGAGCCGATAGTGCGACCGCCTGACTCAAGCGATGTCTACCATATATTGTTGCTCCATATCGATCCCATGATCCCTGCTCAATACCAATATGCAGATGCCCAATCCCATTAGCTAGTCCTCCTTGGAGCGTACCGATGTCCACCATCGCAGCTGCCGCGGCAGATCTGGCCGGCTGAAGCAAGTTGAAATTGTCTCCTACTCTGAGTCCCAGACTGCGTATCTGTCTGACGGAAAATCGTCCGAGGTCTACCTGACCAGTTTGTACGTCGCTCAGGGGAATACCGTCATAGCTCACCGCCGTATGGCTCGCGCCCATACCGCGTACGCTGACCGTCTTGATTCCCCCGGCTCCACCATAGTCGCGCAGCGTGACGCCACTGAAGTGGTTAAGAGCGTCAGAGATATCCGAGATCCCTAGTTGCTTCATTTGCAGGTCACTCAGGTATTGGACCGGTACCGTAGACTCTGCCTCCGTCTTGCCCTGCTGCGCCTTTACCTCTACAGCGCTGAGAGGGTGTATACGGGAGACAATCGTATCCAGCGGTTCCGCACAGATCGGCAGATTCGCGGACAACATCATGGCAAAGCATAGTCTACAGAGGTGCATTAGCAGTTTGCTCTTAGATGCCTCCAATACCATTTGATATACTCTATATGGCATGATAATATCTTGTGCCCGCCGTCTTTCCGCGAGACGCAGCAGGTTCATATGCAGAGGCAGGTTTTCTGGCTTATTCCGACGTTGTGCACCTTCCCGATTTGTTGGATGCTATCATAAATACCTATGTTACATCCAAGATCAGTGGCTCTGTCATGAAGACATGCACTACGTCACAATGGAACTTACAGCAGCGGGACTGCTCGGGACTTCCACCCGATTCCCTTTTGACATCTTCCCATATATGTATGAGAATCTGCACCAATGCACTGCAAAAATAGTCATTTATTTTCATTTGGCAAATGGTCTCCTGCCAATAATACAATCAAATTGAAAGGGCTGTCGAGCGTCGAGGTAAGCCAAAGTCTTCATCATCACTTGCTAAATGACATCAATCGGTTCTTTTTCTGTCTGCAAAAGCCTATCAGCTAGTATATGTACACATACGGATACACTCGTATCGGCCAATAAAATAGCATGTGCCCTACCTCGCCTGATCAAACTCTATCGTTATATTTCCTTCGCTGGTAGTTTTTTCCTCACATAGAGTCTTCCGAGAAAGCCAAGTTTTATCAGAACAGACAGTCTATTTCATCGATGGTCTGCCGAGAAAATTTTTTTATAATAAAAATAAGACGTCCCACTTTCCTCCAAATACAAAAAAAACAATAATCCGCTCGAATTTCCGTTATAACTCACAGAAAGCCAGCTAATTGTGATTAATATCTATTTTTTTGAACCTAGCTGACTATCAGGCGATAACAACTCGCCTTCCAGTTTAAACTACATCGGACCTATTTTAAACTACATCCGACCTTGTAACGCAAACAAGAAAACTTGAAATGACAAGGCCGGCACTTATATCAAATGGTATCGTGAATTTATTATACACAAAAAAAGGGTGGCATCTGTATCCTTTGAGAACTATTTGAAAACAAAGGACACCTACAGACTGACCTGTTGGGCTGTATAGGATTTTTCAAAGCATATTATCTGAGAAGTCTGGATGACAGGCAAATATTGGACACGCTGTAAAGTTGGTTAGGTTGGCCTATATCGTCTATATCATATCAGCTACATTTTTGCAGCACGATTATGAGATACTCCACCTTTCGGTAATGTCTATTCTCAAGTCGTGCAAAGAAGTTCCTTCAGACAAGTATGAAATGCTTATGCAACTGTCTGAAACAATTGCAGATTAAAAAGCTTATCCCATTCCGAATTGCAAGACGATACGCTGATTCGCCATTTTTTCACGGCTTCTAGGTATCTTTTCTTTACATCATACAAAGAAACAAGACCAGCGCTTGTTTTGCACTGGCCTTGAAGAATATCTATATAATTATTGAAGTGTTAATTAATATTTCACTTTTATCCAAGGAGCTTTTTCTGCAAGAAATTTCTTGACCTGAAGGGGTACGTCAGTGCACATATAGTCACAGCCCAAGTAAGCTCCGAGCATGAAATCATCAACACCACGTCCAGGCCACAAGCTGACAATCAGCCCCTCCTTGTGCGCTTTGGCAACAGCAGCACGGCTTGTGCCGTCCATGGTGCACCCCATACGCTTAATGCCGAGCGTCTTGACGAGGTTAATCGTCTCATCGCAGACGGGCTTGCTGATTATAAACAGGAGATCGACACCAGGGTACTTCTCTTGCAGATAACGTATACCGCGGTAGTCGTTGCTTGTAATGACAAAGGTCGCATCATCAGGCTGAACGGCTTTGATTTTCTTGTAAATCATATCGCAATATTTGTGAAGACGCTCCTCCGGATAGAGCTCTACTGGTTTTGTCTTCATCTCAAATTCGACATAAAGCCCCTTCTTACCCTTCAGCCAAGAGAGCAACTCATCAAGTGTCAGCATCTTGTTTCCCTTCTTGGTCGTAAGCGCACGTATTTCTGCAGCAGTCTTTTCTTCAATCGTTCCAGTACCATTGGTTGTGCGCTCCAGATTACTATCATGTGTGATGAACAACTCGCCGTCCTTACTCATGCGGATATCTGTCTCAAACCCGCGGTAGCCGGCATCGTAACTGGCTTGAAATGCAGGCAGAGTATTTTCATCAAACTCCATTCGTCCGCCACGGTGTGAGAAACAACGGATTTCTTGTTGTTGAGCCATCACATTAAGTGATCCAAGAGCCAAAATGGCTGCTACCATAAATGTTTTTACTAGTTTTTTCATGTAAGTATTTATTTGATGTTGAACTTAGTTTCTATGAAATAGTGGTCACTGGGCCAAACCTTTCCCTGATGATCTTTGACATATTGTGCGTCTTCGACCTCTATATTACCTCGATAGAAGATGAAATCTATACGGCGTTTTGGCTTTGATGGCTTGTACTCTGTCCCCATAAAGGCATGGTAGGAGTATCCAGCTTCTTTAAGCCCATGCACGGTCTCGTACATTTCTCTCCAGCCTTCTTGGGTACGAATATACTTTATAGGAGCACTCGTAATTCCAGCATTGAAATCTCCGCAGATAATCTGTGGAAAATTATCTGCATACTGTGAGCATTCCTCGAGAACCATCTTTATCTGATTACGTCTTGCCGAGTCTACTTTGTGGTCAAGATGAACATCAAGTATGCGCATTTCCTTACCAGACCTCTTGTCGCGAAGTCGAAGCCAGTTGCAGTGACGCGCACGTGTGGTGCCCCAAGACATACTCCCACCGATCAAAGGCTGCTCTGATAACCAGTAACATCCAGCTCCTTCAACATTGAAGCGATCGCGCCGATAGAAGATCACGTTTTTACCAATGCCATGATAACCTGTGCTGAAGGAATCCATCTCCGGACCTTCGAAACCGAAAGCCACGTAGTCCTTACAATGTTCTTTGAAATACGCATAAGAATCGTAAATCACCTCTTGCAGGCAAAAGACATCGGGCTTGCGCTTTAAAATGGTATTAACGCACAGCTCGCGCCGGCCCTCCCACGTTCGCTCGGGATAAGGCGCGTCAGCGTCCAGTCCCGTAATACGGATATTGCACGTCATAAGTGTATAGCTCTTCTGCGCCTGCGACGTAACTGCAAGCAGGAGAGATAATGAAGAAAGCAAAAGCAACTTTTTCATACTTAAATGCGATTTACATTTAACAAAGAAATCATCCTAAATATGCTCCTGTCTCCTTGAGTTCCTGACGCAAAGCCGTTACATCAACATCTGCCGGCTCCACGCCCTCCTGCATAGCCATACGGGCTGCACGTCCGGCGGCCTCACCCAGTGCCATACATGTGGACATGACGCGCGTAGAAGCCATAGCCTCGTGGTTCATAGACGAGCATCTACCGGCCACGAGCAGATTGTCTATATCTTTGGGTAATAGGCAACGATAGGGAATATCATAGTCTTCTGGGCAGAAATGCATTGTACAATCCGTGCCTTTAGCGTGATGGATGTCGACTGGGTAGCCACCTACAGCAATCGCATCGGGGAAACGGCGACACGCAAGGATGTCTTCGGCTGTCAAAACATAGCGTCCTACCATCACACGGCTCTCGCGTATACCGAGAAAAGGAGCTACTTTGTCCATCCAGGCATGGGCAAATCCAGGAACATACTTTTTCAAGTATGTATTAACTTGCTTTATCTGCTTGCGAGCCATTATCTCACCATAAGTATAGCTCTCGGGCTTCGTACTATCGACGCCGCTGACGCGCGTCATATTTACCCAAATTTCATCTGGATTAAGACCTGTAATCAATATGGTACGAGCTACAGGCAGTTTGATACCATCGGCTTCAGCCTCCTTGATCTGGTTGCGAAGTCCGACTGTGATAAACATACCCTCACGAAACTGTTCGGGAGGCATGACATCCATATCATACATCTCTGGATTTTGTATAGCATCACGCAGCTTCTGCACCTCTACCCCTCGCATATTATACATCAGCGTGGGTGGTTGCATACCTCCCTCGGCATTTCCCTTATGCATAGTGACGCCAGCCCGTGCAGCCACGTCACCGTCGCCAGTGCAATCAATAATTGTTTTAGCCAATATAGCTTCGCGTCCAGCCTTGCTCTCTATGATTACACCTTTTACCCGACGTCCTTCACGAAGTACATCGGCTACAAAAACATACATCAAGACCTCGACGCCCTTTTCTTGCATAATTTCAAGCGCAATATCCTTTACCATTTCACTATTAATAATGGTAAGGCTCATATGATTCTTGCAGGGCTTGTGCTCACTGGCTCCACCTCTGGCTTTGAGCCGGTTGATGAAATCTTGAGGCAGGCCCTTTATAATCTGTTTACCTTGGCGATTAAGGAAGCCGAGGATAGGCAGGCCTATCGTCATATTTCCACCAAGATAGCCGCGACTCTCCAACAGCATAACTTTCAATCCCTTACCAGCAGCTGCTTCTGCTGCCATGATGCCAGACGGTCCTCCGCCAACGACAAGCACATCCACTTCTGCACGCACAGGGATGCGTCGCGCAGGTTCTTCTATTGTTCTCATATTGCTTGATTTGATTATATTTAAGCTCAATTTTGTTTGTTGCGTCTCCGTAAATACTCCAAGAGACTGATAGCGTGCATGGCGCCGCAGGAGGAAACCTGTTCGCTCGGTATTAGGCTGATATGTTTGGATGGATGGCGCGCACAAAGCCTTCTGGGCTTCCGTCACCGATGGATAGAGACCAGCCACTACTGCTGCATGGATCACACTCCCCGTAGCCGCAGCTTCCTTGCAGCCAGAGACTTCAAGTGGCAAACCCAGGGCATCGGCTATCAGTTGTACCACAAACGGAGACTTACGAGCTATACCTCCTACAGCCACAAGCCGACGGATATAGATACCGTTTTTGCGTAAATGGTCAATGACATTCTTTGTAGCGAGAGCCGTAGCCTCTGCCAGAGAATAGTAAATTTCCGAAGCAGATACCGAGAGGCTGAGGCCAGTGATAGAAGCAGTCAGATTGTTGTTGGGAGCAGGACTACGTCGCCCGTTGAACCAGTCTGTAGCTAATGGGAAACCCTCCGTCACACGTAATTTCTCTACGGCCTTAGTCAGTTCGGGCAATATGCTCTCCTCGACTTCGTTTACTAAGGATATCTTCTGTTCAGATGTAAGGAGCGAAGTATGACTTACAATGTGCTCGACTGGCCAGCTTAACAGACGCTTAAACCATGCAAAGACGTCGCCAAAAGCCGACAAACCGCACTCAAAACCCACTAAGCCTGGCAATACGCTATCATCTACTTGACCAAAGACACCGTCTATGTATCGTCCGTGCAACGCTGCCTTTGGCATAACTGTCATATATGCAGCCGATGTGCCAAAACTCATGACAACTGTACCATAAGTAATGCCGCCGCCGACACTACCACTGTGACTATCCACATTACCAATGCCTACAGGAATGCCAGACGGAAGCCCCACTCGTGCAGCCCATTCTTCTGTAAGTATGCCGACGGCATGCTCACAACTGTATTTTTCTTTGGGAAGATGATGCAGTATAGGCACCAAGGCAGGGTCCAGTTGATAAAAAAAATCCTCAGGAGGAAAACCGCCCCAATCCTCCGCCCACATCATCTTAACTCCCGCAATACAACGGCCGGTCCGCAGTTTGTCAATACCAGTGCAACCTGTAAGTACCGCGGGAATATAGTCACACAATTCTATGACACTATAAGCCTTCTGACGAATGTGCTCATTGGTGCGCAAGATGTGGAGTACTTTGGGCCAAAAACCTTCCGGGCTATTATAGCCACCCATCTGACGCGCATAATTTATAGGCTGATTACGCATGAGTTGGTTAATCTCATCGCTCTCCGCCTGAGCGGTATGGTCCTTCCACAAGATGAACATGGCGTCTGGGTCCTCAGAAAAATCTTCCTGCAAAGACAGAGGTACAGCCTTGCTATTCGTAAAGCAAGGTGTGCTACCCGTCGTGTCTACGGCCAAGGCCCGTACCTGCTTAGACTGACTTGGATTACGCCTAGTCAATTGGCTTAATACAGTAGCCAATGACTCAAGATAATCTTTGGGATGCTGACGAAATTGCGACTTGGATACATCGCAATATTGTTCTTCCTTCCATCTCGGATATTCCACTACTTCCGAGTCAACAATCTCTCCATTCTCTGCATCGGCAAGCAACGCTCTCACAGAGTCCGAGCCAAAATCCATACCTATGACATACGGTCTACTGTCCTTCATACTGTTTTGACAAATTTGTAGTAAACGTCAATATTAAATTATTTACGTTTAGTAAAAGGAGTTCTTTCCGTTTCAGGCACAAATTTACCTTTTTATTTAGCCGTGCCAAAATTATCTCGTCAAAATATTCTACCTATTATCAAAAACATTACTTTTGCAGTACAATAAAGTCATCTTAATCACACTATTAAAAAGATGAAAGCAAGAGCTCTCTTCATTAGCCTTATACTGACGTTAACGCTGCTAACTGTGTCCTGCTCCAAATACGATGATGTACGGGATTTTACCAATGGCATAGGTGGTCAGGTAAATGGTGACACGGCAAGTACACAATCTATCTCAGCTCCCATTGATACTGTCTCTGTATCAACGCCCCTTTGACTGGTAAGTTCACACGCACTCTCTTGTGGCTTGCGTGACGGGATTGGACACAAGATATTGACAAAAGCTTATAATTATAAGCAAAATTGACCGGCAGAATCTCATGCGTTACTGTCGGTCAATTTTGGTTCATCAAATTTTTTAAATTCCTATGAATCTTATTTATCCACGGCCTGTGGAGCTACCTTGGCCGCTAAGGTCTTACACTTAGTACGAAGGCTGTCGATATCACTGCCGACAGCACCGTAGCAGAGCATGACGCCCAGACGGCGCCCGACGCGCGTGGCGGGTTTGCCAAAGATTCGGATGTCGGTATGGGGTTCCGCGAGGGCGGCTTCTACGCCGGGATATTCGAGATGGTCTGCCCCTGCTATAGGAGAGAGAATGACAGCGCTTGCACCATATTTGTCTTGGTCAATAGAAGGAATTGGGAGGCCCAATACTGCACGTGCGTGGAGCTCAAATTCATTCAAGTTTTGCGTTCCTCCCAATGTGACCATACCAGTATCGTGAGGACGCGGTGACAGTTCGCTGAAGTAGACGCCATCCTTGTGGCTCAGAAAAAATTCTACTCCCCATATACCGGCTCCAGTGAGGGCATGGGTGACTTTGTCAGCCATATGTTGTGCTTCGGCAAGAAAGGCGGGGTCGATGACGGCGGGTTGGAAACTCTCGCGATAGTCTCCACTCTTCTGAACGTGTCCTATTGGTGGGCAAAAGAGTGTCGGACCATTCTTTTGGGTAACGGTAAGAAGAGTTATCTCTTGGTCGAAGTGGATAAACTCCTCAATGATAACTTCCATTAAGTCCCCGCGACTTCCTTCGCAGGCATACTGCCATGCTTTGTGGAGCTCGTCCGGCGACTTTACGACACTTTGGCCCTTACCCGAGCTGCTCATTAAAGGCTTTATGACACAGGGGAATCCTATTTCCTTGCTGTGCTGCTCGAGTTCTTCATAACTAGACGCATAAAAATATTTTGCAGTTTTCAGTCCCAGTTCCTTAGCTGCGAGATCGCGTATGGCTTTACGGTTCATGGTATAGTTGACCGCCCGTGCGCTTGGTACAACTTGGATACCTGCCTTTTCACAGTCATAGAGCTTCTCCGTACGGATGGCCTCTATCTCTGGTACAATGATATCGGGCTGATATTTACGTACCACAGACATCAGAGCTTCTCCATCAAGCATCCTAAAGACTTCGCTCTCGTCAGCCACCTGCATAGCAGGTGCTTGAGGATAATTATCACAAGCTATAACGTATTGTCCCAGACGTTTGGCAGCTATGGTAAACTCCTTACCGAGCTCTCCGCTGCCTAGAAGTAATATTTTCTTGGTTTTCATCGGATAATATTTGATCTTGTTTGTTGCAAACTTACTACAATTTTGCCAAAGTCTAGTTTTTAAGTAAAAATATTTGGATGGAGGATATTTTGGGGTAGCTAAGTTTCTGGCAATCTTCTTTTACACAAATCTATGACTGGCCAAAACCAGTTGCCTCACCTGATGGCAAAAATGAGTCGCACTCGCCAATTGCTCCAGCGTGATATGCATGCGATAGCCCCAATAGTGATGAGGATCTGCAGGCTGGTTGATTTGTTCGATGGCCATGTTGGGATTGCGCAAGACTGGGTCCATGCCGAGCCAGTCCTGCAGCGCGATGATGCAGAGCAGGGATGGGCAGTCTAAGTGTAAGCGAATGATTTGCCCGGCAAGCTCCGATGTCAAAAGAGCGGGCGCATTTCCGGGTTGGCCAAGGTATAGATTGTAGTAGGTCTGAGCCTCGTGACGATGCCTCTGCCACCAGAGACGTAAAGGTTCCATATCGTGGGTTGAAATGGTGTCTACCGATAGACGAGGGTTGTTGGCAACAACACCAAATTGGCCTTCAGGTCGCTTGGGCATGCTCTGTATTTCGAGAGAGAGTATTTTGAAATGATTCATTACTTCTCCCACACATGCGGGGACCATGCCCAGGTCTTCTGCACAGACGAGCATTTCACTAGAGTTCACGACAAGAGGAAAACGCCGTAAAGCCACTTGCCTCCAGAAGCGATTGTGTCGTACATAGTAGTAGTCCTGTGACAACTGGCTGTAAGCCCGTCTGTCCTCCTCCGGAAGTTGCTTGTAGGCTCTGCTTTGCTGCCCTGCTATAGCAGGATAGTATCCGCCTGGCTCTGCAAAAAACAGAGTATTGTCCTTGTCCGGAGCTTGCACAATCTGGCCTTTGAATCCATAGTCTCTGATCTCCTGCTCTGAGAGTGGAAGGTCGGGAGAAAAATGCCCGTATAGTCCCTTCCCATACTTGACAGGAATCTCCCATATCCGGAAAAAACCGAGTACATGGTCTATCCTAAAGGCGTCAAAGAAGTGGCTCATATGGTGAATGCGCTTCTTGAACCATTGTCCATCCTGATCTGCAAGTATATTATCCCAATTGTATGTCGGAAATCCCCAATCCTGTCCATCGCGCGAGAAATAGTCAGGAGGCGCACCTGCCTCCTGATCAAGGTGGAAATACTCCGGGTGTACCCAAACATCGGCACTGTGTCGGTTGAGCCCGATGGGGAGGTCGCCCTTGAGAATGATGCCTCTGCTACGGGCATACTGGTGTACATGCGTAAGTTGCTGGTAAAGCAGATACTGGATGATGCGCTGGCGAAGCATCTTGCCGTCAAGGCCAAAATGGTGGATAAATGGGCTGACAACGGATGCTTCATAGCGCCCCATCTGAGGCCAACGAGTGAAGTCCGCAGTACGGAAGTGGTCTGTCAGCACTCTATAAGCGCAATATGGCTCCAGCCAGAAGGCATTGTCCTTGGCAAACTGCTGATAGTCTTTTCTCTTGGCAATTTGTTGCCATTTATCCTTGAGCGCCTGATGAATATAGTTCAGTTTTAGGCGATTGGCCTTTTCGTAGTCCAGTTGAACCAAACTGTTGAGATGACATCGACGTGCTTCAAATCGCTGGCGGCTGCGTGGATTGGCAATCTTCATGGATGACAAATCCATGTACATCGGGTGAAGGGCGAAGGCTGATACTGCACTATAGGGATAAGAGTCTGTCCATGTCCCAGTGCGAGTCGTGTCTGTGAGAGGCAACAACTGGACGACATGCAGGCCGACGCTGATGCACCAATCTATCAACTTGCGCAAGTCGCCTATATCTCCGACGCCCCAGCTTTGCTCAGACCGTAGACTGAAAAGCGGCGCCACGACGCCAGCTATGCGTTCGTCTCTCTGAGGTAGAGGCAGGACTGGCTGCTCAATGATAAGAAGGGAATCAGACGAGGACAAATGCAGATGATAATTGGGGCCTTCTTGCCAGATGACATGCTGCTTGTCATCTGATATCAGTACATATTTATACTCGCTATGCGGAGGCAGCGTCGATGAGTCCAGCTCCACAGCCCAACTGTATGGCATCTGAGGATGAGCGACAATGCCGCGGGCAGGATCCCAGTTGCCCAGGCTCTCCCCCTCCCCTGTCAGCACGAGATGATAGCCTATAGGAGGCTGGTAATTATTGGCCACCATCCTAACTATATTGGACTTGACGGGCCTCCTGCCGGTACGAATCGGCTTGTTGATACACTGCATAAAAGCACTCGTATATCGATAAGCCTGATCGCCCGTTGTCACCCAGAAACAGAAAATCGTGGCCCTGGTCGCACTATCTATAGTGGCATAATGGAGGTGTCGCGGCATCTCCTCGTCCATCACGCAATTGTCCTGTTCAAGCGTAAAACGGTAGCTCATTTTGCAAGCAGCCTTTTTGCTAAGCCGGACACAAATCTGCCAAAGACCATATTGCGCACTTTTCATCGCAATATGGTGGCTTCGGTGTAAGCCATCTGTGATATGGACTACTAAATGCCCGCCTTGCCTGGTGACATAAGGGATGCTGAATGAAACTTCTACGCTACTCTGCTGTATCATAACAGATGATTTAGAAGTATAAATCGGCGATACTAAATCCTTCCATCACTTTGCTGCGGTCTGTACGCCCCCTAATACCACTGACGGAGCCGTGAGAGGTGTATTGCCACATATTGTATTGACGGTCATCGTTAAGCTGGGGCTGATTGTCGTGATAAGACGCGATCATGAGCGGATAGTTATTGAATTCCCCTCCCTGCAGATAGCGGTTGTAAAAGTTCTGGTAAGTATAGATAATGGGCTTGCAGCCATAGTATCGGCTTACGGCCGTGACAAACTCCTTGAGACGGCTGACGAGCTCATCTTTGCTCAGACCACCAGCGTGCTCGACGTCAATCAGAGGCACAAGGTCTTGCTTATTTCGCTTGACAACAGAGGTCAGATTGTTCAGTTGCATCTCCAGTGACGCATTGCCGCGAAAGAAATGATAACTTCCCACTTTGATGCCCACTCGGCGCGCTTCATTGACGTTGTATTCATACATATCATCGACGAGTGACTCGCCCTCTGTCGCCTTGATATAGACATAGCCGATACTGCCGTCGGATGCGACCCGATCCCAGTCTATTGTCCCTTGATAATGGGAAACGTCAATGCCCTCTCTGATAAGATAATCCTTGCTATTGGGGTTGACGGCTTCAGCTGACACAGGCAAATCACGATGGCGAATAGACACCTTGACAAGCGCATCAGGCACAGGATTTGTGAGGCGCACAATCTTTTTTTTGTCTTTAGCCTTAGCCGGCTTGGCTGCATACGCCGACAGGCTGGCCAGCAACAGACAGAGGGATAATAATGATATATATATGCGATGTAAGCGGAGACGCATCAGTAAAAGATGAGATTACAATGCAAATTTACAAAATATCTTTGACTTGGCCTTTTTCTAAAGTCAGTATTTGGCAGGACTGAGAAACACACTTGTGGTTCTCCGGATGTAAATTTGGCATTTTTTTCTGACTGTACACCTCTGTCAGAATTGGATTTCCTCAAGATCAGTCTTGCGGGACTTGTTCGTTTGTCTCTTTAGGCGGCAGATACTGTCCTTTGCCTACTGTCCATTTGCCGTAAGAAATGCTGTGAGTTGAACAATGGTGGTAGCAGGCCAAGCACATCGTACAATTGCCTCCCCAAAGAGGAATGCCATTGTCATCCTTATGAATATTTCCGAGCACACATGCGCGTACACAGGCATTACAGCTGATGCATTGGTCGCTTACCTTGAAGGGCTTGGGACTCATCATCCATTGATGGAAGCAAAAGCCCAAGACATAGGTCTTGAGCCAAGGGAGATGCCCCTCAGTGATATCCCATATGCCTTCCCTGCGCTGGAGTATCAGTTTGGCTATCTCCTCCACACGTGACTGCCACAGACTCAGTTTTTTCTGTTCTACGACCTTGCTGTCCACGTCAAAGCCTGGCAGACATATATAGGTGTTAGGCATTATCACAGACCATGCAGACTTGAGTTGTCCTCCGATAGATGCAATCGCCTTGGCCATACGCCGGTCAAGCTTGCCCGTGTCATCGCCACAAGTTGTGACGAGGTAGACATAGCGGCTCTTGGTCAACTGAAGTGATGCCGGCTCAGTCCGCCAAATGGACATCATCTTGCGAACGACCTTGGGTAGGTCCCATCCGTAAGTAGGAAACACAAAACCCACAGGCTCCCCTTCTCCTATCTGGGGAATGCTCCCACTATTGCATACACGCGCGATTGGCCACAGCCGGTCGTGCGTCAAACGGGCCAGACGATAGGCAACAAGTCGGCTGTTTCCTGTACCGGAAAACCAAAATATCATATCAGCGTCTATTTTTATCGTTGCATATCACCTAAGAGGATACTTGCACTGCTGTTTCCATTTTAGCTGAAGGTCGGACGGAATAGATGATATCGACTTTGGAAAGTAAAGCATCCATCAAAGACCACGTCTGGATCGGGTACCGAATTGTCAAAAAATCCATATACAGCACTTCCACTCCCCGTCATCGAGGCATAGATGGCGTGCAGGTCGTAAAGTGTCTGTCGGATGGCGGCTATCTTGGGATGGCCGGGCAGGACGCTCTTTTCAAAGTCATTGCTTATCAATCCTCGCCATTCCTCTATCGGGCGCCGGATGGCCTCATGCAGGTCTACAGGGGCCTTTGCCACAGGGACATGCGCATAAGCCTCCTTGGTACTCACATGATCCTCGGGCTTGACCAACAGTAGCCATTTGCCCTCTAGCTGAGGTATGCCTTCAGGCAGAGGTGAAAGCTCCTCGCCTACTCCAGTAGCAAAAGCCGGCACGTCATCTACAAAAAAGGGACAATCCGCTCCTATCTTGACAAGACGCTTCCGCATCTCTTCAGCGCTGAGTCCGAGACGAAACTCTTCATTGGCCAGCCTCATCATAAAAGCCGCATCGCTGCTACCACCCCCCATACCAGCTCCCATCGGTATACGCTTATAGAGATGAAGCGTACGGGGTGGCAAATGAAACTCGGCTTGCAAGTCTCTGTATACTTTCGCAACCAGATTATCCTCTGGTTGACCATTTATGGGAAGGCCTGCCGTCACCAGCTCATACTGGGTGTCATAAAAATGGAGCGGCTTTGTCTCGAGCACATCTTGCAGCGGTATGGGAAGCATGACCGTCTCAAGGGTGTGCATACCGTCAGCACGTACGCCTGTGACATACAGACCCAAATTAATTTTAGCGTTTGGCAAACAGATCATTGTCGTGCTCCTCTCTTAATGTGTTTGTTTGCGGGCTTTATCATATTCTATCTTTTTCAGAAAAAAGCGCACTTTCTGTCTGATTTCATCTTGGTCAAACTCCAGAGAGTCGCGCTCTATCCGAGTCAAGTCGGGACGTTTCAACTTCCGGTTGAGACTGTCCAATTGCATTCTAGCCTCCCGTAGGTCAATGCTATCGAGCAGGAGTATGCCCTCCTCGCGCTCGTTGAGCGCCATGGGATAAAGGCTCCTCAGCGTGTCTATCATCGCCTTTGCCTCCACGATGTGGTTTTGAGTCAGCAGAGACCGAGAGGTCTTAAGGCACATCTGGGCCCCCGCGAAATCCACCTTCTTCTCACTGCATGACAGCAAAAGGGACACCAAGAGCACAGATGCCAAGCACAATAACTGTCTTGAAAACTGTAACATCAATCCTGATCTATTTTCTATCGGGTGTAAAATTACGGATAATTGGCGAGATTTGTGTAATTTTGCATTTGAAAAACCGCAAATCTATCTTGTACAACGCATGGTTGAATTGACCCCATCTCAACTTCGTAACGCACTCAGTGACCCGATATTTGTTGTCCTCAGCACGGCTGCCGATGCTCTACAGCTCCCATGTTATCTCATCGGAGGCTATGTACGGGATCTTTTCCTCAAGCGAGAGTCCACTGATATTGACGTTGTCGTCGTCGGCCACGGCATTGCGATGGCTAAGGAAGTCGCCAAGCGACTAGGCAGAGGGGCTCATATCAGCGTTTTCCAGCGTTTTGGCACAGCTCAGGTCAAATGGCATGGACGCGAACTTGAGTTTGTAGGCGCACGCAGGGAGAGCTATTCACCCGATAGTCGTAAGCCTCATGTCGAAGATGGCACGCTACAGGATGACCTTGAGCGCAGGGATTTTACTATCAACACCCTAGCCATCAGTCTCAATCGTGAGACTTTCGGCAAACTCATCGATTTGTTTGGCGGCCTGCAGGACATGGAGGACAAGATGCTCCGCACCCCTCTCGACCCGCTCATCACCTTCAGCGACGACCCCTTGCGGATGATGAGATGTATACGTTTTGCCACTCAGCTCAACTTTACCATCGACGATGAGGCAGCCGACGCCATCCGCCAGGACCGTGAGCGTATCCGCATCATTAGCCAGGAGCGCATCACCACGGAGCTCAACAAAATCATGCTTAGTCCTACGCCGTCTATCGGCTTCTCCTACCTCGATGAGACAGGTTTGCTGCCCCTAATCCTCCCCGAGATTGCAGCCCTCCAAGGGCGCGAGACACGCGAGGGCAAAGGCCACAAGGACATCTTCCAACACACGCTGCAAGTACTGGACAATGTCAGCAAGAAGAGCACAAATCTCTGGCTTCGCTGGGCCGCTTTGCTCCATGATGTCGGCAAGCCTCGCAGCAAAGGCTGGGACCCTGTACAAGGGTGGACGTTTCACAACCACAACTATATCGGAGCCCGTATGGTCCCCGATATCTTCCGCCGGCTCAAGCTTCCCATGGGAGCCGAGATGAAGTACGTGCAAAAGATCGTTGATCTTCATATGCGCCCCATCAGCCTGAGCGATGACATCGTGACCGATAGCGCCGTGCGCCGCCTCCTCTATGATGCAGGCAAAGATCTCGAAGACCTGATGCTGCTCTGTGAGGCTGATATTACTAGCAAAAATGCAGCCCGACGACGCCTTTACCAGCAAAATTTCGAACGGGTACGCCACAAGATGGCTGTCCTCGAGGACAACGATCGCATTCGCAATTTTCAGCCGCCAGTTGACGGCCTTGAGATCATGCAGACCTTTGGCCTCGGTCCGAGTCCCGTCATCGGCCAACTCAAGCAGTCCATCAAAGAGGCCATCCTCAATGGAAAAATACCCAATGAGCACGATGCCGCCCGCCAATTCATGCTTGACAGAGCCAAGGCCCTAGGGTTGAAGCCTGTTGAGACGGTCAAGGAGAAGAAGGCATAAATTCAGTTACGCCTCCGCCAGAGGAAAGCCCCTATCTGCCACAGTCGGCGCAAGGACCATTTGTTTCCGTGCGCCCACCCTACCGCTCAAATACAATGATACGCTACGCTAAAAAGCGGGTGTAAGCCTCTCATCTCGCTACTCGGAGGAAGAAATGAATTTTTTTGTCACCTACGTCTCACATAGGAAACGGCAGCGCCTCATCATTGCAGAAGAAGCATCCGTCCAGGAAGGTGAAAAACAGACTGAGCGTCCCCATCCCAATGCCTCATAAAGCCTTAGTTTGGATGTCGGACATTTTCATTTTGTCCTTACCGACAATTTTGTGTCATCCGGCTTTTGCCAGTCAAGCAGCATCGTAACAGTATGTCCTAAAAATCTTACATGATATCGGGCACCCTCCACATGTGACAATCTGTTATGGATAATTCCCCAAAGCGTACACTCGTCTTCAGCTTTTATATAATACCTCAATTCCGCAAAGTAATGAAAATATTTTTTTGTACAAATTTCGGTGATAGATTATTTATTATTTAAAAATTGTCTCTTCCCCTGCATCTTGACTTTCAACACTACTTGGTTACCTTTTCTCCGCGTCGTATGAGCAGACAGAGACCGAGGAAGGTAAGGAGAGCATTCATGATAAGGAGCTCGTAGCTGAAATGATAACCGCCGAGCCACTGTACAGAGTGGGTATCGATGATGAAGCACAAGATGGGAGACAGGATGGCGACCACAGGAATGAAGGGGTCACGTACGCGGTTCTTCATGATGATGCCAAAGGCAAATAGGCCGAGGAGCGGGCCGTAAGTATAACTAGCGAGCGTATAGACGGCGTCAATGACACTACGACTGCTGAGCTGGTGAAACACATAGATGAAGAGGCCCATCAAGACGGCCATCAGGATGTGTACAAGTCTCCTTTTGCGGCCAGTAGCCTGTTCGTCATCTTGATTGGCTCGTAGGATATCAACCGTGAAGCTCGTAGTCAGTGCTGTCAGAGCAGATCCTGCGGCCCCCATACTAGCAGCTACCAGACCTATCAGGAAAAGTACGCCTACCACAAGCGGCAGATAGCCTCCTGTGGCTATGCGGGTAAAGAGCTGGTCTCCGGCGCACTGAAGCCCGACGTGGGCTGCAAAGAGATAGAGTAGGACGCCAAGCATGAGAAAGAGAGTGACGACGAGAAACTGCAGGATGCCGCTGACCATCATATTCTTGGTACTCTCCCAAGAGTTGCGGCAACTGAGATTGCGTTGCATAAGGTCCTGATCAAGCCCGCTTGTCGCTATCATCGTAAAGACTCCGGCAAAAAACTGCTTAGGGAAAAACCGCTTATCATTGATATCGTCAACAAAGAAGACCTGGCTCATATCATTACTCCAGATGACGCTCCATAAGTCACCCACATGATAGCCGAGACCTCGGGCAACGTAATAAATACAAAGTACTACGCTGGTAATCAGACAGATAGTTTTAAGCAAATCTGCCCAAATGATACTTTTGACTCCCCCGCGGAATGTGTAGATCCATACCGCTAGCATAGTGAATAGCACATTGAGCGCAAATGGAAGATGCAGAGGGTCAAAGATTAGGAGTTGCAGGGTAAGGCAGACGAGATATAGACGCACACCTGCTCCCAACATCTTGCTGACAAAGAAGAACCAGGCTCCCGTCTGATAGCTCCGCAGTCCGAAACGACTCTGCAAATATTGATAGATGCTGACCAGATTGAGCTTGTAATAGATGGGCACAAGCACAAAAGCGATAATAAATTGACCTACCACAAATCCCATCACCATCTGAAGGTAAGAAAAAGAACTCTGCGCTACCATGCCTGGCACAGAGACGTATGTCACGCCGGACATCATGCTGCCGATTGTAGCCAGAGCGACAATAAACCAGTTGGACTGCCTTCCGCCAACAAAGAAACCGGCATTGTCTGCTCCGCGACCGGCGAGGTAGGAAATGGTAAAGAGGAGGGCCAAATAGGCCAATACGACGAGTATGGCAATAAGAGGAGTCATAGAGAAAGTAAATAGGGTTTACTTTGTTACTTAGATTTGAAAAAGCAGTGTTGTAAAGACAAAATCACAAGGAAGCCATTGATAAGCAACTCACAATCACTCGCTATTCCGGATAGAGCAGATAGGGACGCCGCAGATGCTTAAAGGCAATGACATCCTTGCGCCAGCAAGCTTTTATCTGACGGGCGCTATATCCTTGTTCAATCATATCGCGGACATAGCGCCGTCCGATTAGCAATTCCATAAAAGAACGGAAGAATTTGTCGCCAATTCCCACCGCCTTATAAGCGTCAATGAGATAGGAGAGGTCGATGCCCTTGCGCCATATCTTGCGGTCAGAGAGCTGGCGCAAATCTCTGCCATAGCATTTCTGGCCTAGCTGAGGTGGATTTTTGGCACCCACCACGCTCATGGGAGTAAAACTGAAAGGATATCCCTTCATATCCGGATGTCCATAGACTTGAAAAGGCATGTCCGTACCGCGGCCGACACTTACAGGCGTCGCCTCAAAATAGCAAAGCGAGGGATAGAGATAGACAGCCCTCATATTGGGCAGATTGGGGGACGGCTTGACAGGTAACACGTATTTGTCATGATGCGAATAATTCCGGCATTTGACAACCTTTAATCGGCACTTCTTCCCATCTTTAAGCCAGCCTTCGCCATTGGCCATCAGGGCCAATTCTCCAAGAGTCATGCCGTGTACAACAGGAATGGGTAGTGCCCCTACCCCACTCTTGTACTTCATGTCCAAAATAGGGCCATCAACATAAAAGCCATTGGGATTGGGGCGGTCAAGTACGACTACAGTACGTCCGACTTCTGCACAAGCGTTCATGAGCTTGATCATCGTGACATAGTAAGTATAATAACGCAATCCGACATCCTGTATATCAATCACAACATAGTCGTAAGGCCTTACGATATCAGCCAACGGAACTTTGGTGCCGCCATAAAGCGAGATAACCTTGATGCCTGTGGCCTTGTCTATACTATTTTCCACTCGCTCACCTGCATCAGCAATGCCTCTGAACCCGTGTTCCGGAGCAAGGATGGCGCCCACTTGGACGCTGCTGTCTACGAGAAGGTCAACAATGTGACGATTGCCAGCCAATCCAGTCGGATTGCTGAAAACTGCAACTTTTCCTCCTCTCAAGAGAGGCAAATATTCCTCTGTCTGCAAATCTCCTGTCTCAATGGTATGCCTCGTTTTGCCCGCCGCAGGTGGACTGAAAACAAACAACAAAGTGGAGAGTATAAAAATAGGTCTATTAAAAATCTTCATTATGTTCTGATTGATGCTCATGCTAGACTGCAAAAGTAGTAATTATAAGTTAAAATAAACTTCTGTTGACAGAATTAATCCATACATATCGGTCTTTACGAGCTCGCTTTCGCCCGCGAAATCCGTATTTCGCACAAAATTTACTATTACACGGTAGTCAAAAAGCTTTGCTTTTCGCTCGCTTATTCATACATTTAAATAAAATACTCTCGCTCGACAAAGTTCAGAAGAGAGAAAAAGTTTCTCCCTTCTTCCCTTTGTGCTCGCTAATTTGTAACTTTGCATCCCGAAAGTCAATAGCACATTTTTTTATGAATATCCTAGACCTAAGCGAACAGGAAATCAACCGTCGCAACAACCTCGAGGAGATACGCAAGATGGGCATAAACCCATATCCCGCAGCAGAGTTCCCCACTAATACTTATTCTACCGACATTAAAGCGGACTTTAAGGATGGCGAAGAGACACAGCAAGTATGCATTGCGGGCCGTATGATGAGTAAGCGCATCATGGGCAAGGCAAGCTTTGTTGAGCTGCAGGATTCCAAGGGACGCATTCAAGTATATATCACCCGTGACGACATTTGCCCGGGCGACAATAAGAACATGTACAACGTTCTCTTTAAGCGGTTGTTGGATTTGGGCGACTTCATCGGTGTCAAGGGATTTGTATTCCGGACACAGACCGGTGAAATCACAGTACACGCTCAGTCGCTGACTCTTCTCAGCAAGAGCCTGAAGCCCCTTCCAGTAGTCAAAGAGAAGGACGGTGTAAAATACGATGCCTTTGAAGATCCCGAACTGCGATATCGTCAGCGCTATGTTGACCTTATCGTCAACCAAGGCGTCAAGGAGACTTTTCTACAGCGTGCCACAATAATCCGCACGATGCGCAAAGTGCTCGATGATGCTGGCTATACGGAAGTAGAGACTCCTATCCTACAGAATATACCCGGCGGCGCGTCTGCCCGTCCCTTTATTACCCACTTCAATGCCCTTAATCAGGACATGTATATGCGCATTGCGACAGAGCTGTACTTGAAGCGACTGATTGTAGGCGGATTTGAAGGCGTTTACGAGATTGGTAAGAATTTCCGCAACGAGGGTATGGACCGCACCCACAATCCTGAATTTACATGCCTGGAGCTCTACGTGCAGTACAAGGACTACAATTGGATGATGAGTTTCACGGAGCATCTGCTCGAGACCATATGCGTCGCTGTCAATGGTAAGCCTGAACGCGAAATCGACGGACAGATGGTGAGCTTCAAGGCTCCCTACCGCCGCTTGCCCATACTTGATGCCATCAAGGAAAAGACAGGATTTGACTGCAATGGCAAGACGGAAGAGGAAATCCGCGACTTCTGCAAAGCTAAGGGAATGGACGTCGACGAGACAATGGGCAAAGGAAAATTGATCGACGAGCTCTTTGGCGAATTTTGTGAAGGCACATTCATCCAGCCGACATTTATCATCGATTATCCCGTCGAGATGAGTCCGCTTACCAAGATGCATCGCTCCAAGGCGGGGCTGACAGAGAGATTTGAATTGATGGTCAACGGCAAAGAGCTGGCCAATGCATACTCTGAGCTTAACGACCCGATAGATCAGGAACAGCGCTTCGTAGACCAGATGAAATTGGCCGACAAGGGAGACGACGAGGCTATGATTATCGATCACGACTTCCTGCGCGCCCTACAGTACGGTATGCCTCCTACCAGTGGCATAGGCATCGGCATTGATCGTCTTGTCATGCTTATGACGGGTAAAACCTATATCCAGGAAGTTATCCTTTTTCCCCAAATGAAGCCTGAGCAGAAGATACCTCAGGACAGCGATGACAAGTTTGTCGATCTCGGCATCTCTCCCGAAATTATCCCCATACTGCGTAAGGCTGGATACAATATCCTGACGACTCTCCAAGGACAAAACCCGCAGAAAGTACAACAACAAATTGGCGAAATAGTCAAGAAGTATAAGCTTCAGATCAACAAGCCCAGCGTTGATGAGGTCAAAACTTGGATTGACAAACTCGAAGCCTAATGGGCACCAAAAGAGAAACAATAATTATAAAATAGCAAAATCTAAAGCATCATGAACAACATCCGTCTAGACATCAGCAAGGCTGAGAATTTCCTGCCGGCAGGAACTCTCACAGCATACGTTGACAAGGCAAAGACAGCCCTTAACGCCATTGAGACTGGCAAATGTCCTGGAAATGATTTCCTCGGCTGGATCACTCTGCCTACAGACACCACATCACAATTGCTTGACGACATCAAGGCAACTGCCAAAGTGTACCGTGAGATGTGTGAGTACATCGTAGTCGTAGGCATCGGTGGCAGCTACCTCGGCAGCCGCGCTGTCATTGAGGCTATGAGTGACAACTTCAAATGGCTTAAAAAAGACAGTAAAACTCCTGTCGTCCTCTTCGCAGGCAACAATATCGGTGAAGACTACTTGGCAGAATTGCAAGAATTGCTGAAGGGTAAGAAATTTGGTGTAATCAATATTTCCAAGAGCGGTACGACTACAGAGCCTGCGCTCGCCTTCAGATTGTTGCGCAAACAATGTGAGGATCAGCGTGGCAAAGAGGAGGCCAAGAAAGTCATTGTCTCCATTACAGATGCCCACAAGGGAGCTGCACGTGCTATGGCTACAAAGGAAGGATACAAGACTTATGTCATACCCGACAATGTAGGCGGACGCTTCAGCGTGCTCACTCCTGTCGGACTACTGCCTATCGCCTGCGCAGGCCTGGATATTGACCAGCTCATCGCAGGTGCTCGTGATATGCAGGAGGCTACTTCTGGAAAAGTCAAGGCAGAGAACAACTTAAGCCTGCAGTATGCTGCTTTGCGCAATGTCCTCTATCAGGAGCAAGGCAAGAAGATTGAAATTCTTGCCAACTATCAGCCCAAGCTGCACTTCATCGCTGAATGGTGGAAGCAGCTCTTCGGCGAGAGTGAGGGTAAGGACCACAAGGGTATCTTCCCTGCCAGCGTAGATCTCACTACGGATCTCCACTCCATGGGCCAATGGATTCAGGATGGGGAGCGCTCTATTATGGAGACTGTCATCAGCGTAGAACACGCCGACCACGAGGTCCTCTTTCCTCATGATGATGAAAATCTGGATGGTCTTAACTTCCTCGAAGGCAAACGTGTCGACGAAGTCAATAAGATGGCTGAGCTCGGCACTCAGCTTGCCCATGTAGATGGTGGAGTACCCAACGTGCGTATCGTCGTGCCGCAGATCAGTGAGTACTATATCGGACAGCTCATCTATTTCTTTGAAAAGGCTTGCGGTATCAGCGGAAATATTTTGGGCGTCAACGCCTTTAATCAACCCGGCGTTGAGGCATACAAGAAAAATATGTTCGCCCTCCTCAACAAACCGGGATACGAAGCCGAGTCCAAGGCTATACAAGAGAGAATTCGCAAGTAAATGCTGACTGACAATATCCAACGTTATCTCCATAAGTACAGCTTTCAGACTATCCGCCTGAAGGCTGTGCTTTTTGATATGGACGGCGTGCTCTACAACTCCATGATTTACCACTCCAAGTCATGGGAAGAGACATCACGGCGCTATGGGTTTGACCTCACAGCGGAGGAATCCTATCTCTATGAGGGACAGACTGGACGCCAGACCATCAATATGCTTGCCGAGCGTTGTTGGCACAGGCCTGCGACGAGTGAAGAGCAGGAAAAGATATACGCTACTAAGTGCGATATATTCAACCACTATCCAGAAGCAGAGCCGATGGCTGGTGCAGCCCAGCTGCTTCGGCAAGTGAAAAGCGACGGCTTTCAGATCGTGCTCGTCACTGGGAGTGGCCAAAAAACATTGCTCAACCGTCTGGACAGAAACTACTTTGGCATATTCCATAACGATTTGGAAATTACCAGCTATGATGTCCACAACGGCAAGCCGTCTCCTGAGCCCTATTTGAGAGGTCTACAGAAAGCAGCAGTCAAGCCCTGGGAAGCACTGGTCGTTGAGAATGCCCCACTAGGTGTCCAAGCCGGAGTCGCTGCCCAGATATTTACTATTGCAGTTAATACTGGTCCCTTATCCGACAAAGTGTTGCATGACGCAGGAGCTGACCTTCTTTTGCCGTCTATGACTGTTCTTAGTGAACAATGGTCTGTAATACGCGACAGCCTCGCCTAGTACACACTACAAAAGACTTGTCTTATCCCATCTGAAGTTTGCTTTTTCTGTCCAAAAGAAAGCAAACTTTTTCATGTCATTCTTTCCATCATCTTTTTGCCATAAAAGGGGTTGGAAAAGGATTTTAAATGCTACATTTGCATACAGAATCTGTAAATAAGTACAAAACGTGCATAAATAATATCTAATATCTTTTATAGACAATGAAAATCTTCTACTCCCTGCTGACTTCAGCACTCTCTCTCTTTGCCATCAGTGCAAGTGCCCAGCACTATGTACTCTCGACGCCCAAGACAAGCATCGCCGTTACAGCCAATCAGGACGGTAATGCTTACATCCAATATTATGGAGCCAAGATCGAGCAAAACGACATACAGGGGCTCTTTAATGTCAGAAGTAATTTTACTCGGCCTCTTTATCCTCAACATGGATACAATAACAACAAAGAGGAAGCTATTTCGGCCATCCTGCCCGACGGCAACACCTCTCTTGACCTTGCTGTCGCTTCAGCCGGGCGCTCAAGTGATCCGACAGGCCAGCTACTCGTTGTTACACTCAAAGACAAAGTGTATCCGGTGCAGGTGAAGGTTTACTTTAAAGCCTACAACGGCACTGACATCATCTCGACCTGGAGCGATATTACCAATCTAGGCAAGCGCGACATCAAGCTCAATCGGTATTGCTCAGCCTTTATGCCCTTACAACGCGGAGACAATTATCTAGTCCATATGCATGGCGCCTGGGCAGCTGAAAACGAAATTGACAATACTCCGGTTCCCAATGGAGAAATCGTCTTGGCCGAGAAAGATGGTATGCGTACCGCTTGGGTTAACAATCCCTCCATTATGATGACGCTCGACGGCTCTCCCCGCGAAGAGTCAGGGCAAGTCTTTGGCGGCACACTGCTGTGGAGCGGCAACTATAAGATACGCTGCGTCGCCTCCAACCGCCGTCTTACGGTCATTGCCGGCATCAATGAAGACAACAGCCAATATACTCTCGAGGGCGGTGAGACTTTTACCACACCTGAGTTTGCGATGACATTTAGCAATGAAGGCAAAGGCGGTGTAAGCCGCGCATTTCACACTTGGGCTCGTAAGTATGCCTTGCAACACGGCGACCGCCTCCGGGACATCCTGCTCAACAGCTGGGAAGGGGTCTATTTTGACATCAGTCAACCTAAAATGGAGGAAATGATGGCCAATGTTCACAAACTGGGCGGCGAACTTTTCGTAATGGATGACGGATGGTTTGGCAACAAATATCCCCGCAACAATGGCACGTCTTCTCTAGGCGATTGGACAGTGGACAGCCGCAAACTGCCAGGTGGCATCAAGAGCCTCACAGAGGCAGCCAAGAGACACGGAGTCAAATTTGGTATTTGGATAGAGCCAGAGATGGCCAACATCAAGAGTGAGCTTTATGAGAAGCACCCAGACTGGATTCTTCAGGTCAAAAATCGGAAGCCTACCGTCGGACGTGGCGGCACACAGGTGCTGCTGGATCTGTGCAATCCCAAGGTGCAAGACTTTGTCTACAGTGTCACTGACAATTTAATGAAGGAAAATCCGGATATTGCCTATATCAAATGGGATTGCAACTTCTCCTTGATGGACTGGGGGTCTACTTATCTGCCGGCAGACCGCCAGAGTGAGCTCAACGTCCGCTATCATATGGGACTTCGCAAGGTGCTGCAGCGTATCCGGACCAAATATCCTGATCTCGTGATACAGTGCTGCGCTAGCGGTGGCGGCCGTATCAGTTACGGATTTCTGCCTTGGTTTGACGAGTTCTGGTGCAGTGATAACACCGATGCTTTCCAGCGTCTTTTTATCCAGTGGGGCACCAGCCACTTCTATCCGGCCATCGCCATGGCAGCACATGTCAGCGCCAGTCCCAATCACCAAACCAAGAGGGAGACGCCTTTTAAGTTCAGATTTGACGTCGCCATGCAAGGGAGACTCGGCATTGAGCTCGACCCTGCCAAGATGAGCAACCAGGAGCGGGAGTTTGCCACGCGAGCCATTGCTTCGTACAAGGAGATACGCCCTGTCGTTCAGCTGGGTGACCTCTATCGACTAATCAGTCCGTTTGAGCACAAATGCATCTCCGCCCTGATGTATGCGAGTCCAGACAAGAGCAAGCTCGTCGTCTATGCGTACAATCTTAACTACCTCTATTACCAGGGAGTCCCAGCGATTAAGCTCACAGGAGCAGACGAAAATAAGGTCTATCGCATCAAGGATCTCACTCCGTGGGATGCGAGCAAGCCTTGTCCCCTAAACGGCAAGACCGTCAGTGGCCGCGTATTGCACAATTCCGGTCTTCAGCTGGATGCGTCTCTCAACAGTCCGATGGCCAGCGTCGTGCTCGAATTAGTGGCAGAATAGTCTGTTATTCATAGAGCAGCATGCTGCGATGACAGATGTTTCAATGCACACAGAATTTTAACTAAAGATTTATATTACAGATGAGTAAGAAATTTCTATCTCTGATTTGCAGCCTTTTGGCTTTCTGCCTTGCGTCTCCCGTCGCGGCCTCCAAGCACTCGGAGATTACGATTGGCACTATTGTCTACAAGTGGCAAGACTTGGAAAACCAATTCAAGACATTGCACGAAAATGGCTTCACGTCATGCCAGATTAACTACAATTCCGGCATGGACGAAAACTTTGCCAAGCGCGTCCGCGCAGCCAGCAAGAAGTACAAACTGCGTGTCACCACCATCGTAGGAGTGCCGGGGCATAGCCGGTGGAACTTTACCCAAGGCCCCTCCACTATCGGTCTCGTTCCTCAGACGCCGGAGCGCCAGCAGAAGATAGAGACTTACCACAAGATGATTGACTTGTGCAAACTGGCAGGCGTCCCTGCCATACATAGCCACTTCGGCTTCATTCCCGAAGATTGTTCCTCCGAGCAGTATAAGGATTTCATCCGAGTCATGACGGATCTCAACAAATACGCACTCTCACAAGGTGTCAAAATTTACTTTGAGACTGGCCAGGAGACTCCCATCACCCTCGTACGCGCCCTTACGGACATCAACAAGGCCACATTTGGTGACAGCTGTGACGTACTGCAGGGCAACTGCTTCATCAATTGTGATGTGGCCAATCTCCTACTCTACGGCAAAGCCAACCCGACAGACGCCATACGGCTCTTCGGTCCGCTGGTGAAGGAATTGCATGCCAAGGACGGAACTTATCCCAATTACAAGGACCCATATCATCTGGGCAAGGAGAGACCCATTCCGCAAGGCGACGTAGACTTCCCCGCCATCATCAAGATTCTGAAGGACGAAGGCTTCAGTGGAGCGCTGACGATCGAGTGTGAAATGAATACTAAAAATGCAAACTATCTCGACCAGACCCGACAGTACCTCCAGAATTTGCTAGATAAGGAGTAGTCAGCAACTCATAGAGAAATAGTCGTATCAGAGAGGAGAACCATATTGCAAATGGTTCTCCTCTTTTTTGACTTTCTGATGGTCTGCTCCTCATGACCGATGGACAATGGGACTGGCTCATCCGACTTTGGTCGATTGCAACAATGTTTTATTTGACAATTCCTCATGCCGATGAAGGTGTTGCCGCCCCGAAGTTTATCCCTATAGAGGCTTGGAGGTTAATCTGCTGTCTCTTAGCGGTACCGTTTGGATAGTATCCTTAGCTGCTTCAATCCACCCTTCCGTAGGGCCTTGTAGCTCTCTAAAAACCGTAAGAGATTCCTATTACTGCTCCATATTGATATTTGCGCTTGGGATAAAAATCTTCAAATCTCGTGCCTTTGTATAACAGATTACGATGCATGCCATACACGTCAATTGTCGAGAATTGGTATCCAATGGTAATGTTTATATTGTCCATGCCAAACATAAGACCGCACCTCACGTCGAATGCACACCACTTTCCCTTATTGTTAGAGACTCCGTCATGATATAGCACCACGCCGTTGGGGCTCAACAATATCAATATCCGCCTTTGCGTTCGGGATATTGAGCATCACTCCCGGATTGGCATATAGGCCAAACTTGCAGTATCTTATGCCGAATAGCTTGGGTGTGGTAAGCATGACGTTTGGCCTGAGATAAAAATTGCTCATCTTCCTGTAATCATCACTGACACACCAGTTTTGTCCATGAGGAAAATGCTCCGTAAATGTTTTCCAATAGCCTAGTGACACGCCTGCACTCAAGGAGTGCAACAAATTAAATCGATAGCCGGATTCCAAGCTGTACGTATCGTCGGAGGTCAATGCCATCTCAACTGCTACGTTGTTTCGCTTTATCTGTTTCCCTTTGTCTTCGGCGTACATAGTACAGCAAAGCAAAGACAAAGAAATGAGCCACACTTTCGTATCTCCCTCTTTTTCATGGAAAGCCCCCTCTGATAGCGAAAAATATCGAGCGACTAGTCCATCGAGTCCTCACCGTCTACATCCATGATGTTGTCTTTCTGAATAGAGAGGGTCCCGTCGGATGCGATAATCACCACGAGGGGAATATACGAGTCGCTCTGCGGGAGGGCTATGCTTGTAGCGAAATGCAAGCCTTCAGGCTGGGCGCTGTCAAAGACCATCCCTTCCAGCAATCCGTTGCGGCGGAAGTTGTGATCAAGATAACTGGTGAAGTCTGACTTCGTAAATTGCTTGTCAAAAAACGTTTGGCCGTCTCTCACAATGGTCAGCCGGATTGTGTTATCCATATATTTGCTACCCGTCTCGCTATCCGTGATTTTGTCCAAATGCGGATCCGGCATTCGATTGACGGTATACGTATAGAGGGCGCCGCGCCATGTCGTCGTATCGGTGACCTCAGACTTCTCCATCTGTATGATGCCCTGCTTGACGGTCTCGTCAGCTGTCAAGGTGGAGTCTGCGTCGTCAGCTGTTGTGGCCGTCTTATGACCGCAAGAGATTGGCAGGATAGTTGTTACGACAAGTGCGATGGCAAATAGTTTTTTCATGGCTTTTGTGCGTTGTAAAATGCGATATTTTGCATACAAAGTTAGTCTAAAAGGAAAGAGTACAGAAGGATTTGTCGGGAAAAAAGCCCTCTTTCTGCATTTTTTGACCCGCAGCAAGCCAGTTCTATTCTGAAGCCACAAGCCTAACAGGCAATACGAAGTCAGACTTATAGTGTTGTAAAAGAAGCACACGCAGTCTCCTACCCTTCTGTTTTGCTAAGCAAAGGCGGCGATAACGAGAAGCTGAGGGGGTGTCGCCAGCAGGACTTTCTCTCGTGCATGACAGGGCACTTAGGGCTTCGCTGGCACGTACACCGAGGACCAGTTGCGTTCGGGTGACCAGAAGTAGGGCACAGCCTCGTACTCTCCCGCCACGGCTCCCTGTGCATCGTAGCACTGAGAGGAGAGAACGAGCGTATGGCGGTCCTTGTCAAACCGGCTGGAGATCTTGTCTCCAGTGTTGATAGAGAGCTGCGGCGACATGTTTTGCAGGCTAAAGACCAACGCTCCCCGCTGCAGCGCCATCTGGTCTGGGTGTCGCGGTGTGATGATCCGCAGTATCGGCGTGCGAAAATCCAGCGTGATCGAGTTGTCCTTTTGCCACACGCTGTCGATGACCAGAAAGCCCTTTTCTATCTTAGGAGCAATCGGCTGTCCGTTGACATACACCTTGTACTTCATCTTTTCCATGCCTCCCGCCGCGGGAATTGTCTGTCCCTCTATCCAGGCCGGCACTCGTATATGGACTGTCAGGTGCTGGCTATCGGCAGGCATCTTGAGCACCAGCATCATCCGGTTGTACCAGGGCATACTCCCTAGCAGGCTGAGGTGGAGGTCGAGGCCGGAGGACTTGATGTGGGCCTCGCTGCGAACATGCAGATTGACGTATAGATTGTCCCGGTCAAATGCATATATGAGGTCGCGCACGCGGCCAATCATCTCGCATGCCTGACGCCTGACAGCACTTTGTCCAGAGGTGTAGACTGCACCCGCAAGCTCATTGTAGAGCGTGCGCTCCAGGGCATCGCCGTATCGGCCGTCGCGTGTCTTAAGGAAAAGCTGTTCACTGAGCTGAGCCAGATGGAAAGCCGACGCCTCCCGCGTCTCAAGCCCATCCTGTCCTATCAGGGCGCCCGTCAGTTCGGTCTGAGACCATAGCGCATCCCACTCCTGCACGCAGCGACTTAGCCTGCTCTTTGACCATGATGGATTGCTTCTCCTCTCCCTTTTCAGGTCAGGATACTGCTGCTTGACAGCCCCTGTCAGATTGTACCAAAAGAAGTCTGCAAGCTCCACGCTGTCCCCCTCCACATACTGCAAATGCTGTCCATCCGTCCTGGCCGTCACTGTCGTCATCGCAGCCACCAGGAGAGCCATCACCATCGTTAGTCTTAGTGATTTCATCTCCATATCTGTCTGTCGTCATGCACAGGTCTATGACCAGTTTGCTGATGCTCATATCGCAATCGCTGGAGCATCATGCGGTCGGGTATAAGCAGGCGGTTGCAGCGCTCGATACGAGTCACAATGAGTTCAAAGAGGCGATCGTCTCCCCCTAGCCGTTCCAGACTGATACAGGTCTTGCGTGGGAAGGCTAAGAAGCTCACCTGATAGGCCCACGCCAGCGCATCCTCGCTCTCCGGTCCCACAGGCCGTATATGGGAGAGCGTCTCCAGCGTGTCCGCTATACTATCGATGTTGACAAAGTAGTCCAGTATCATCACGAGGGCAAACCGTTGCTGCAGGTCAGTCGGGCCTGCGAGATAGGGCGCAAGAAACCTGTGCATCATCTCGGGGTGATTGAGGGCGCGATGAGCTGACAGGCAAATGGCATCGCAGAGCTGTCGGCTGTCTATCTCGGGGACATAGTCCGCAAGGCGACGGAGAAAGTCCGAGTCGTTCATCGTCGTATTGTCCAATATATTCACTGCCAATACCACATCCTCATACCGTCCGCGGCCCATCAGATCAGTCACTACCTTCTCCCAGTCCGCTTGTCGCGCCAGCGTCCTCGCCACCTCTGCGAGCGTACCGAGAGGGATACCCACCAACGGGCGGGCTTCGCGCGGATAGTGCTGTAGCATTCTGGACAGATAGCCGGCGTCCCTCAGTTTCTCCATTTCAGCAAAAATCTGTGCTTCCATACTTGTTGCAAAGTTAGTAAAAACACCCAACAAACCGCAATTTTTTACTCATGCAAAAAAAATATCTCTTCTTTTCCTTCACGCCTGCCACGAAAACACTACATTTGTGTCCAAATCTCTGCAAATTGGGAACGGAGATTATATATTATATAAAATCAAAAAGACAGAAGTAATGAAAAAGAAATTTGTTTGCGCCGTATGCGGATACGTATACGAAGGCGACGCAGCCCCTGAGAAGTGCCCCATCTGCGGTGCACCGGCATCCAAGTTCAATGAGTTTAAGGAAGATGAGCCCATCCACTTTGCCACAGAGCACAAGATTGGTATCACAGAGGGCATCGACCCCGAAATACTCCAGGGCCTTCAGGCTCACGCCCAGGGTGAGTGTGGTGAAGTCGGAATGTATCTCGCCATGGCAAGACAAGCCGACCGCGAAGGCTATCCAGAGATAGCCGAGGCCTTCAAGCGCTACGCCTACGAGGAAGCCGATCATGCCTCCCGATTTATCGAAATGCTGGGCGAAGTCGTAAGTGATACCAAGACCAATCTGGCCAACCGTATCGCTGCAGAAGCCGGCGCTTGTGCCGACAAAAACCGTATCGCCCTGCTTGCCAAGAAGGCCAATCTGGACGCTATCCATGACAGCGTCCACGAAATGGCCAAGGACGAGGCCCGCCACTGCCGTGGATTCCAAGGCCTCTACGAGCGATTTTTTGATAAAAAGTAAGGCTTATAGGAGAGACAAATTTATCGACTGATTAAGGACGGAAGCACAGCAATGACCGCTTCCGTCCTTTTTGTATAGACACTCCTAATGCATCAACGAAGCTGCCAATCCTTATTTCAATTAAGCCGATAAAAGAAAGTGACGATGAGTAGGATTTTTGGTGAGGAAATTTACCCTTCAAGAATAACGGTTTTTCAGTTATTATTTGAAGGGTATCTTAACTCCAAGTGGAGTCCCCTTTTAATATTTAATTATTAAGGCTCCCGCTCGAATGATACCTCATTAAATTTAAGCTGAAAAGCTGAAAAAGTCCACTTGGTAAATAGCATATAAAAAACTAACAATCAATAAAGTACGATCCATCTTCCTCTACTCTACCACGCATGCCAGCACCCAGAAAGGACTTAAAAGTCTTAAATAACTGGCCACAAAGAGGGCTCCAGACATGCAACAGCCCATCGTTTCCCTCATTTTCCCGCCACTTGAGGCTTACATTAGCTACGTCCATTTCCGCTATTCGAACTTTTTTTTAAAGAAATCGCAAGATTATCAGACATTTGTTCATTTCTTCGGGCATTGCAAAGGGTTACTGGTCAATTCTGTCAAAGCATCATGCAAAAATTTTCGGTTCATCCGAATTTCGGAATGATAAAAGTATACAAGACCATCGTGGTCGACCTCGACACATGGCGCATCATCTATAATGCCGCCCGAGCATCACTGCTGGGGCGGCATCTATACAATCATCAAGATATTTTGACAGAAAAGTTTCCTCTTATGCTTGAGCAAGACACTGGGCAGGCCGAGTAGTCGACACGGGCAGTGCCACAGGAGCGGAAGCTTCTCGAGAAATGAAAAAGGTTTGCTTGGCTATGTCGCAAGATCGACCGCAGGACGGATGGGTAAGAGACGCTAGTAGTACAACTCGGGCGGCAAGCTGACATAATCGCCGTCGTCCTCGATGATGACTTGTTCCTCACGGGCTAACCATCCGATGGCCATGTCGAGGGCGCGATGAGACAGGCCTGTGGCTTGGGCCAAATCCGAATATCTGTATCGCCATCCGGACTGACGACTCAAAAACCGCCATAAGGCGGATGCGCTGTTTCCTATATCCATATCTGACTGTGTGTTTCTTCATGCAATTTTACATGTATTTCGGACAAACTGTGCATTCAAAAAGTAGGAAACAATATTCGATAAGAGAACACGAGGAAGATATAAACACTATTTTAGACAAAAAGGGTGGATGAGTCGCCATTTTATCCCGAATTTTGGGGACAAAATCGATGGGATATGAAAAAAGCAATAGTCGAAGTGGGAACGGACCTGCTCACTGTACAAAACCCGCTGGTGGACTATAACGACGGGGAGGTGGCCATACTGGACAATGTGAAGGGACTCCAGAATATCGACTCCATGAAACTGGACCTCGATGCCGTCATCCTCTGCACAAAGGGACGTATACAGCTAGAGATGGGCGTGCATCCGCTGCTGCTCCACGAGAACGATGTGATCGTGTGCCCCCACGGGGGCATCCTCGACAACTATATGATTAGCCCCGACTTTGAGTGCAAGATTCTGTGCCTCTCTGAGCATATCATGAGACAGCTCCTGCGGGCCAATGCCAAGACTTGGGAGACGTCGGTCTACATCAACAGGCAATTTGTCTTTACCCTGGAGCCAGAACACGCGGAGCAATTTCAACTATACTATGCCTTGATACGCTCCAAGATCAACCACAAGCAGATGACTTACCAGAAGGAGACGATACAGAGCCTCCTGCAAGCCCTGCTGCTGGACCTGACAGCTACGATGCAGCAAAATGAGGTCAGCAAGGGACAAAACGATCTGTCGCACAAGAAACAGATCTTCCAGCAATTTCTCAACCTATTGACGTCGACCGAGCCTAAGCGACAGACGGTCAGATACTACGCCTCGCGACTCAATATCACGCCAAAATATCTCTCCAATATCTGTAAAGAGTACAGCGACAAGTCACCGCTCAAATGGATTGAGCAGTATGTGCTCGATGACATACGCTATGATCTGAAGAATACGGACATGACTATCAAGGAGATTGCCAATCACCTAGGATTTTGCAATCTGGCATTTTTTGGCTCCTTTGTGCGCCATCACTTCGGCGTGTCGCCCAAGTACCTCCGATGTAAATATCTCGCGGAGACGCCGATTAAGTCTAAGGACTGAGTGGCACAGGCGCACTACGGGTGATTTTTTTAAAAAACAGTTCCGCCATCCTGCTGCGAGAGATGATGACGGAACCGTAGAGGGCAAATAGCAGTGGATATCAGCTGTGGGCCTCCTCGAGGAGACGACCGAGCTCCTCTATATTCTGAAGCGTGAGGTCGGGCGGATTGGGCGCACTCTGGGCGACCTCGAGTGTGGTCTCGCCAGAGAGTACGAGCACACCAAGACAATGGGCATTTTGTGCCATTTTAATATCGGTATAGATGCGATCGCCGACCATGGCAATCTGGGCGGGCTGCAGACCTCGCTGCTGCTCGATGCCAACGAGCATATTGGGGTCTGGCTTGCCGAGCGTGATATCGGGCTTGCGGCCTGTAGCACTCTCGAGGCTCTTGCAGATACTGCCGCAGTCGACAAGGATGGTGCGCTCATTGGTGGGACAGACTTTGTCCGGATTGGTCGCAATATAAGGGATGCCCTGGGCAATCCACCATGCAGCGCGGCAAAGACGCGGATAGACCAGCGACTTGTCAAAGGCGGCGACGATGATATCGGGCACGTCGTCGGGGTCGTCGGCCGTAGAGATGAAACCGGCCTTCTCAAACTGGCTAATCATGCTGGGAGTGCCGAGAAGGAAGAGACGCTTGGCCTCCGGATAATGGGCATGGATATAGTCAATCGTGGCCACTGTCGTAGTGTACATCTCCTCCTCGGTGGCCTCAATGCCCATACGGTGGAGCTTTGCGAGATAGTCGTCAAGGGAAGACGAGGGATTGTTGGTCAAAAATGAGTAGGTGATGCCCAGTCTCGTGAGCTTTTGTAGAAAGGGTATCGTAAAGGGGAAAATCTGACTTCCCATATAAATCGTGCCATCCATGTCCAGGGCGACGTGGCGTATCTGGGAGAGTCTTGCCTTAAGAACTTGATCCATGTGTGCTGTGTGTGTTTTTTATTTGGTCAATATATAAATTTAATGATTTTGACGAGAGCGTTCGCGCTCGGCATTGTAGGTGAGCAACATGAAGAAGATGGAGACGAGACAACTGCCGATGAGCAGGACAAAAGTCCAGTTCCATCCCGCATGCTGGGCGACATAGCCGATGACGACATTGGCAAGCAGGGCTGTGCCCAGTACGTATCCCATGAAGCCCGTGAGCCCGGCGGCGGTGCCGGCTGCATTTTTGGGGGCCAAGTCAAGAGCCTGGACGCCGATAAGCATCACGGGGCCATAGATGAAAAAGCCGATGCAAATAAGGCAGGTGATGACCACATTAATATTGTCGATATTCTGCCAGTACAGAAAGATGAAGACAGCGACCAAAGTCATGAAGAGAATGGTGGGCACGGCACGCCGCCCATGGAAGACATGGTCACTCAGCCATCCACAGACCAGTGTACCGGGGATGGCCGCAGCCTCATAGGCAAAGTAAGCCCAACCCGCATCCTTGATGTTAATGCCCTTTTCGGTCAAGATGGTCGGCGCCCAGTCGAGACAGCCGTAGCGTACCATATAGACAAAGGCATTGGCAAAGGCGATGTACCACAGAAATCTATTGGAGAGGACGGTGTGAAAGATTTCCTTAGTACTCAGGACGGTCTCAGATTTTTCGCTATAAGTGCCAGAATAGTCGTTGCGCCACTTCTCAATAGAGGGCAGACCGCAGCTCTGCGGCGTGTCACGTATCATACAGTAGGCAAAGATGGCAACTAGAATGGCAACACAGGCGGGAAAGAGATAAGTGCCTATCAGAAAATATCGCTGCGTGTCTGCGCCGTAAAACCAGCTGCCGAACCACATGGCTCCATATACGGCCATGGGGCCGACCAGAGCGCCTCCAACATTGTGGGCGCAATTCCACACAGACATCCAGGTACCACGTTCCTTGCGGCTGAACCAGTGGGTCATGACTCTGCCGCAGGGAGGCCAGCCCATGCCGTTGAACCAGCCGACCAGAAAATTGAGCGCCGCCATTATCACGATGGCCAGAGTCTTGTGCTCAGGCCCAATACACTGTATCGGAACAATCATAAACATCATAGACAGGGCGGCAAGTGCAAGTCCGAGGGGCAAAAACTTGCGTGCATCACTCCGGTCACTGACACTAGCCATGATAAACTTGGAGAAGCCATAAGCAATGGCATTCATGGAGAGCACAATACCGAGCTCGCCCTTCTCAAAACCAAACGGGGCCAGCATAGGGATGGCCATCGAGAAATTCTTACGGACAATATAAAAGCCTGCGTACCCGAAAAAGATGCCTAAAAATACTTGTAAGCGCAACTTGCGATATTTGGCATCAACATCTGGGCCCGTCATTTCTGCCTTGTAAGCGGGAGGATTCAGGAAGCTAAACATAGCTGATATTTATTTTATTTAGATTAAATTTGATTTCGTCACGCAAAAGATCATATCTGATTTTACCTCAGCAAAATCCCATCAATCTGCCGACCCAAGCAGCCACCACAGCACCGAGCAAAGGGCCGACTACAGGGACCCAGCTGTAGCTCCAGCCGCTGTCGCACTTATTCTTGAGAGGAAGTATGGCATGAGCAATACGAGGTGCCAGATCGCGGGCCGGATTGATCGCATAGCCTGTGGCTCCGCCGAGGCTCATGCCAATGGCCACGATGATGAGGGTCACAGGAAAGGCGTTTGCCCCGCCCAGATTGACAGGTACTGTAATGCCGGACAAATAGTTGGACGGAGAGAGACACAATATCAGCAGCACCAGGACAAACGTGCCAACAGCCTCTGCAAAGAGATTGCGCACCTTGTGCCCCTGTATGGCTGGCATCGTACAAAATGTATTGAGTTTGGTCATACCATCAGGCGTGGCATCGTAGTGGTCTTTGTAAAAGAGGTATACGAGTATGGCTCCGACAAAGCTACCCAGCAACTGCGCCAGACAATAAGGCAAAACATAAGACCAATCAAACAAGCCCGCCAAGGCCAATCCCAAAGACACGGCGGGATTGAGATGAGCGCCAGAGTTATGCGCCACAAATACGCCGCACATCACGGCCAGTCCCCAGCCCAGAGCGATGACAATCCATCCGCCGCCCTGAGCCTTTGACCGATAGAGTGCTGTGGCCGCACATACTCCGTCTCCCATTAAGATGAGGATTAGTGTGCCGAGGAACTCAAGCAGACAGCAGTGAAACAATTGCGCATCCATATAAGACCAATAATGTTCTCGGATTTAGTCATTATTCTTCTGGGTCAGCGCTCGTCTGACAGCATCAGCCCACCCGGCTTTGGCACGCGCTATCTCGTCTGTATTCGCCCGTTCCGGCAGGAAGCGACGCTCTGCTTGCCACTGGCGCTTGACCTCGTCCAAACTATCCCAATAGCCGGTAGACAAACCTGCCAAATAAGCAGCGCCAAGAGCCGTGGTCTCGGTAATCTTAGGACGGATAATCTCTGCATTGAGGATGTCGGCCTGGAATTGCATCATCAGATTGTTGCGAGAAGCGCCTCCGTCGACTTTAAGTTGTCTAATCTGTGTGCCAGTATCCCGCATCATGGCATTCATGATGTCGTAAGTCTGGAAGGCAATGCCCTCAAGGGCTGCCCGGGCAATATGGGCAGATGTCGTGCCACGGCTGATTCCGCAAATGATGCCGCGCGCATGCTGATCCCAATAAGGAGCTCCCATACCTGTCAGGGCGGGCACGAAATAAACCCCACCCGTATCAGGCACGGTAGAAGCCAATTGCTCAATCTCCGAAGAAGACCTGATAATGCCCAGACCATCCCTCAGCCACTGCACGACAGAGCCCGCAACAAATATGGAGCCCTCCAAGGCGTAAGTTGTTTCCTGCCCTATCTGCCATGCGACAGTTGTGAGCAAATTGTTTTGTGAGATAATAGGCTGGTTGCCCGTATTCATGACGAGAAAACATCCCGTGCCATATGTATTCTTAATATCCCCCCGGTCTACACACATCTGACCGAAAAGGGCGGCCTGCTGATCTCCGGCAATGCCGCAAATGGGAACTTCGTGGGCAAAGAGCGTAGTCTTAGTATGACCATAAACTTCGCTGCAAGACTTCACCGTGGGCATCATACTACGCGGAATATCAAAGAGGTCAAGAAGCTCCTCATCCCAATCCAGCGTGTGTATGTTGAATAGCATCGTGCGGCTGGCATTGGTGACATCTGTGACGTGTACTTCTCCACGCGTCAGACGCCATATGAGCCAACTGTCTACGGTGCCAAACCTCAATTTACCCTGTTCTGCCCGCTTACGGGCACCACTCACATGATCAAGAATCCACTTAATCTTGGTGGCGGAAAAGTAAGCGTCTATGATAAGTCCTGTCTTTTTCCGTATCAACTCGATCATGCCTTCGCTACGCAGCTGGTCGCAATAATCCGATGTACGACGGTCTTGCCAAACAATAGCATTGTAAATCGGCTCATCAGTCTCTGTGTCCCACACGATAGTGGTCTCTCGCTGATTGGTGATACCTATGCCGGCTATGTTTTTGCCATTGATGTCAATCTGCGTGATGGCTTCGGCAATGACGGAGGCCTGAGATGACCATATCTCATCCGGATTGTGCTCTATCCAACCAGACTGGGGAAAGATCTGAGTAAACTCCTTCTGGGCCACAGAGCGTATCTCGCCCGAGTGGTCAAAAACAATGGCGCGCGCACTGCTTGTACCCTCGTCCAGCGCCAGAATATACTTCTCTTGTGACATAGTCTGGAGGTGAATAATGGCGTGATTGTCTACGAGTTAAGAGCTTTTGTAGCTTCGACATTCAGTGCGTCTGCAAGGATACTAATGGGATTCTCAACAGGAGCAGATGTCGACATCTCAATTTGCCACTTACATGTCTCGCAATCTGTGGCAACGAGATCAGGGTGAACTTCTTCGATAAGTTTGAAGAGTGGAGATCCAATAGCGCTGGCGACATCGTGGTTCTCCTTCTTAAAGGCGTAAGTTCCCGCCTGACCGCAGCACATGGAGTCAAGCATGACAAAGTCCACTCCCGGGATCATCTTCAACAGCGATGTACTGTAGATGATCCAGCCCAGACGCTCCATGTGACATGCCGAATGATAAGCGATACGCTTCTTGTAGTCCTTGCGAAATACCAGGTTGACCTTGCCTGACTCCACCAACTGATAGATGAAGCGTGTGGCCAGTGACAGGCTGTCCTTCACCTTGTCATTATTGATATGGAGCAGATGAGGGTATTCCTCGCGCATAGTAAAAGTACAAGTGCTGCTCGTCGTCAAGACCGGCATGCCTTTGGAGACACTCTCCGTCATCGACTTGATGTTAACTTCCCCTTGCCGTTTTGCTTGGCTAGACATGCCATTGGCAATGAGGGCGACGCCGCAGCATTTCTCCTTGTCCAGCAGGGACACCCCATAGCCAATCGCATTCATCAGCTTCACAAAGTCTTGTCCCAATTTGGGAAAATTGTAGTTAACATAGCAGCCGTGAAAGTAGCTGACTTTTTTCGTATACTTACTTTGTTGAGGCAGCGCATGCTTCTTAAACCACGTCTCAAACCGTTGGCTGCTGTAGCTGGGCATCGTCTTGGTCTTGTCCAGGCCAATCATCATGTCCATCACGGCCTTGGCGGGCTTCAGCTTGAGCGACATATTTACGATGGGGGCCACACGCGTCGCAATACTTCCGACGAGGTCAGTATTGCCCATCGTCCAGTCACGCAGACTCGGTCTATGGGTACTGTATTTGATACGGGCAGCCTGGATGATATCGCCTATTTTGACGCCTTCCGGACAAGCGACTTCACAACGCTTGCAGTTGAGACACATTTTAAGAGCTTTCTCGTCAAAATATTTCGCATCTTTTATACGGTAGCGCTCTCCGTCCGGTCCCGCGTGCTTAGGCCCAGGATAAAAAGGCGTAACTGCAGCGACTGGGCAATATGCCGTACAGATAGTGCACTTAAGGCACTGCTCTAACTCGTTTGTGCTTATATTTGATAGTTGTAATTCGTCACCCATGGAGAATATGTTATTTTTTTAAGATGATATTTGCTACAGCTGTTCCCGTGACGGCATCCACACCTGTCCCATCAGCAAGACGGATGGAATTGTTGCCACTCAAAATAGATCCGACGGCATAGACATTTTCAAGAACTACCCCATTCTTGTATGCACGGAATGAGCCGTCTGTCTTGACGCCAAACTGCATATACGGCTGAGCAGCAAAAACATTTGCATCGTACCAAGACTCACGTTGACTTGTATAATCAATATCCAAATCAAATATGGGCTCGTACACCCTTTCATAATTGGCGATGATACCTTGGCTTCTGAACGAACCACTTGCCACTACGAACTCATTGGCCTGCAAGATCTCGTCTGTCAGTTTCTCTGTTGAGACATCCGTCACACGGTTGTATTGGATATTTCCTTTGATAACCCTATCTCCGATCAGGAATGTACCTCCGAGTTTTTCAAAGCGTTGTTTAAGCTTCGCCTGTACAGAGATACCGCATACAGATGGGGGCAAAGTTGCAACCATTCTGATAGGCTTCGATACTTTTGATTGCAATGTCTTAAATTCGTCACTTGTTCCCCACCCTATAATATTCGGTAAGAGAATTGTGTCAACATTGTTATCTTTTCCAAGGTTATTAAGTTCTTGCGCAAAAGAGCTCATAGCGTTTTCGTCAATGAGAACTTTTGCAAGATTAGTCGCCCTCATCTCCGAAGGGCTCTTACGGCGGAAACTGAAGACTTGGTCCTCAAGTTCCTTAACCATGACCTCAACTCCTTGCTGTTTCAAATTGGCTTCCATGAAATCGATAGGCAAATCCATAAATTCTTTAGGATAAGCCAGCAGAACCTTGTGAGTTTTTAGCTGCCCGGCACTGTCTATCATTGCCATTCCTTCAAGAGTAAGCCATGTAGGTTCAAGAAGTCCAGTGGGAGTCAGACGATAATGATTAGCCATATAACTCCCCTTGACATTTATACCAGCACCAGCGAGCAACTGAGAGAAAGCTGTAGCGGTTTCAATCAATGTTTCATTGTCCAATTTCCTATATGGGTGTGAGTCTGGTAATTGAGCAATAGCCTCAAGAGGATGCTCAACTTCCTTTTCTTGGATATCATATCCCAACATATCGAAAGAACCTGAGAAGAAATGGAGGGAACTCTGTCCTGTAGCGGCAATTGCTACTTTTTTGCCAGCTTGTGCCAAGCTAATTCCACAACAGAGACCACTTAAGCCGCCACCTATGATAATTGTATCAAATTTCATTGCAATACTTAATCTTTTACTTTAATTGAAATTTTTATCTTTCAATCCACAAAGTCCTTGGAATATCTCTGCAGACATCTGTGCTTCACTCAAAGTTTGCCCCCATCCAACAGGCATCATACCTTTCCAACGTTCTTGGAGAAATTTGTGTAAATCCTTTTGAGCCTCACAAATATTACCTTTGAGTTTACCTATCAGACAAGCAGCTCGCATCGCACACAGTCCACCTTGACAGGTTCCCATGCCTACGCGTGTACATTGACGAAGCTGGATGAGATTGTTGACTCCTTGATGCTCAACAGCATACTTTACCTCGCCTACGCTCACCTCCTCACACTCGCACACTAGCGCACGGTCTCCGTCACTGTCGCGCTCGATATGCGGCTGACGACAACCGTGCCTGCCCGACTCCACATTGAAGAGGTACATATACGGCCCATCTTTGGCCACAGGAGCCTCGCTCTCACTGCCCGGCAGCGGTGTGGACGCCGTCTCGCAGATAGCCTCAACACCCAGTTTCTCGCAGACCTTATCCGTCGCGATCTCCGCCATTAGGCGATACGTCATCAGTTTACCACCTGTGATGGTAATCATCCCCGCCATGCCATCTCTCTCCTCATGATCCAGACAGACGATACCTCGACTGATGCTGCGGCCCGTAGGGTCGTCGTCGCTTGCCACCAGGGGCCTCACCCCCGCGTAAGCCCTCAGGATGCGCGTGGTCGCCAGTGCCGGCGCCAGTTTAGCCCCCTCTGTGAGCAGAATATTGACTTCCTCCGGCGTAACACGCATATCGTCGACCGACTCTATGGGCACACGGTCACTCGTCGTACCGATGACGCAGATGGCGTCTCCCGGTACCAGAATGTCGGCATTGGCTGGTTTACGACAGCGATTGATAAGCATATTGTTGACGCGATGGCCAAAGACGAGCAGACTACCCTTGGCAGGAAACATATTGATGTTGATGCCTGCCATCTTGGCTATCAGACATCCCCAAATACCGGCAGCGTTGACTATGATACGAGCTCGTATCTCCTTTACCTCGCCCGTCAGATTATTTCTGGCTTTGACACCGAGAACACGACCGTTTACTATGATTAATCCGATTACCTCGTGAAACTTCAGTACATCTGCGCCTCGATTAATTGCGTCGGCAACATTGCTAAGCGTCAGTCGAAAAGGATCTACGCTGCCATCGGGCACTCTTACAGCTCCAACAATTGCCGGATTAACTGCAGGCTCCAATCTTTTGGCCTCCTCAGGATCGAGAATATCAGCACGTATACCCGCTTTGCGGCATGATTCGACAAATTTTTGCTGATAGTTCAAGTCGTCTTCGGGTAAAGAGATGAAGAGACCATCATGCTCCTCCACACAGTGATGGGCGATACGACGCAGGATCATATTTTCCTTGATACACTCCTCTGCCGATTCTGCATCCGTGACTGCATAGCGAGCTCCGCTGTGTAGCATGCCATGATTGCGTCCCGTCGCACCGTCAGCCAGGTTTTGGCGTTCGAGAAGCAGAGTCTTAAGTCCACGCATCGAGCAGTCACGTGCTACGCCTGCACCCGTTATGCCGCCTCCAATGACGATGACATCATATTCTTGTTGTGCCATTGATTTGGTAAAAAATTTTATTCTTTATCTTATACTACGTTTCTTTTGACAAGGTCGGACTTATATAAGTCCGAACCCTATCGGCCGACAAAATTACACAAATTTCAATAATTAGCGCAATTCGCCCACTACTTTTATCGCTAAACTTTACAATCCTCTCTTATAAACAAAGTTATCTATTACAAGAAATAGACTAACCATTCTATGTCTACACTTCATCTTCCTCTCTCTGTCACACGAAGTCAGAAACATCTTCCGACAATTTCTCAGACAGATCTAAACAAGTTTGTAAAACATATCATGAAATCAAAGTAAAAGATAAATCCTCTGATTCATAATACAAGCGTTTACATAAATAGAGCAAAATAATGTAGCCCAATAAAGGTAAGTATATCATACACTTTCTCGAGATAGCAACATCTCTTTCATCGTTTCTAACATCGCTAGTTCTAATACTAAAAAATGCAGGAAAAAGAGCTTATTCCTCTTTGTTTTATAAACTAATCTTATTATTACTTGTATGCTCTCATCCTTAATAAGTAGTAAGGCGTATTATACGATAGGCTTCACTGATCGTATGGTAATATCCACGCACAGTTTTCTCTCAGATATTGAAAATTGCCCGAGGAATCATACATATTTTTCCCCCGAGCAATTTTTCTCATGGTGTATTTAGACACGTTATTCTCCGAAAGACTTTTAACGACAGTATATTCTATAATTTATTTTTGATAAAGTGTGTCCTCAAAAGCAGAAAGTGCGGCCTTAGCCCCTTCGCCCATTGCGATCATAATCTGCTTATAAGGTATTGAACTTACGTCACCTGCTGCATATATCCCAGGCAGAGAAGTGTGATTTCTACCGTCGATGACGATTTCCCTACGAGCATTTAGCTCAAGTGCCTCCTTAAAGATTTCGCTGTTGGGTTGAAGCCCTATCTGGACAAAGACTCCATTAAGCTCTTCATAGGTCACCTCTTCGGTATCAAGATTGCGTACGTCTATGCCCGTGAGTTTACCATCGCTACTGCTAAGCCCAACTGTCTGACTGCGAAAGTGGATATCAACATTGGGCAAAGCGCGGAGTTTCTGTTGTAAGACATTGTCTGCCTTCAAAGTCTGTCCAAATTCATATAAACTTACATGATGGCAAATGCCTGCCAATTCAATGGCAGCTTCGACGCCGCTATTGCCTCCGCCAATCACAGCGACTCGCTTCCCTTTGTAGAAAGGTCCGTCACAATGCGGGCAAAAGTGTACGCCATGACCTATCAGTTGCTCTTCGCCATCCAATCCGAGACGTCGCCAGCCTGCACCTGTCGCAATGATGACTCTCGGAGCAATAAAGATTTCTCCCCCTTTAGTCTTTACACGTTTCACTTCGCCATCAAAGTCAACACGCGAAATTTTGCGGTCTGCAAACACATCTATCTGATAGTCACTAAGATGAGACATAAGATCGGAAGCCAGTTGTGCTCCTGTCGTTTTCTTCACGCTGATGACATTCTCTATACCTGTCGTATCATTCACTTGACCGCCTAATCGTCTTGCTACAACTGCTACTCGCTGTCCTTTGCGGGCCGCATATATCGCAGCGGCGACACCTGCAGGACCGCCGCCAAGGACCATAAGATCATAGCTTCGCTCCACGGTCTCTGTATTTGTCTGGGAGTCCACGCCAAAACGTTCCTCTAGTTCTTCCAATAGTGTGCCCAGACTTCCACGTCCCACGTGCAGCAGATTTCCATTGGCATATACCGATGGTACAGCCTGTATGCCGAGTCGTGAGATTTCCTCTGGGCAGACAGCTCCGTCAACCATCTCATGGGTGATACGGAGATTGAGTATCGCCATTACATTGAGCGCCTGTACAACTTCAGGACAATTTGTACATTTAAGCGATACATAAGTTCTAAGTTGTATGTCAACATTGAGGGCCTTGATGCGGCGTACAAGACTCCCATCTGGCAAGTTACGTCCTACTCCATCCGCATTGAGCAAGGCCAACAGCAACGAGGTAAATTCATGGCCATTAGGAATTCCGCGAAAGGAGATGCCTGTTGCCTCTCCATCTTTGATAATAGAGAAGCGAAACGCTTCTCCATCGTGATATTCAACGCTCAAGTGCGGACTGGCCGAAGCTATATCTTCAACAAATTCACTGAAAAGCACAGCATCGTGAGAGTTTCGATCGCACTCTACTCTAAATATAAAGGATGAGCTGAGTCTGCTCAGCACATCCTTCACTTGATTTATAACCTGTATGTCCAGCATCGAATCTAGAGTTTTCCTACGAGGTCAATACTAGGCTTCAAAGTCTCAGAGCCTTCTTGCCATTTGGCAGGACAAACTTCGCCGTTATGACTAGCGACATACTGAGCGGCATGAACTTTGCGCACCAGTTCATCTGCATTGCGTCCTATGCTGTTGTCCTGGATTTCTGCGAGCTTGACAAGGCCTTCAGGATTTACAAGGAATGTGCCACGGTAAGCGACGCCTTCATCTTCTTTGTAAACTCCAAATCCGCGTGAGAGCACGGCAAGGGGATCGGCAAGCATGGCATACTGAAGCTTGGCTATACGGTCTGATGTATCGTGCCATGCCTTATGGACAAAATGGCTGTCGGTACTCACCGAGAACACCTCCACTCCCATGCCACGGAGCTCTTGATACTTACTCTGCAGGTCTTCAAGCTCCGTAGGGCATACGAAGGTGAAATCAGCTGGATAAAAGAAGAACAGCGCCCACTTGCCTTCAATGTCTTTATTACTGACGGTTTTGAACTCTCCATTCTGAAAAGCCTGTACGGTGAACTCGGGGGTACGATGATTGATAATTGTTTCCATAATTATTTTTTTAGATTGTTAAACTTGTGTCTCTTTTTGACACTGCAAAAGTAGAAGGACTCAGCCGAGGGAACAACAGACTAAAACTATCAGGCAATAGAAAAGCTCAATAACTGAAGGTAATGGATAGATTGTCAAACTGATGTGGAAATATTATTTTTTTTCAAAAAAAATATCGAGTCTGTCATGCAACTAGATCTATTGGGCATAACAAAGATTCTGTCTTCCGCATTTTTGACAGCGGGCTGAAAAGTACCGGATACGCAAAAATTAAAAAAATCTATTAAACCGCCACATTTATGTCAGAAAGATTACCTTTGCATTCCGTATCAATATATATTATGCCTGAAAATAAAACTCCTGCCCGCCGTCGTCAGCCGGACACGGCTTCGCCTGAAGAAAACTTTAGACATCTCCAACCTCAGGCTCCCGAACTGGAGGCGGCAGTACTGGGTAGTATCATGGTAGAGCATGATGCCTACTCACTCGTGAGCGAGATACTCAAGCCTGAGAGCTTTTACGAGCACCGCAATCAGTTGGTCTATACAGCCATACAGACGCTCATGATGGAAGACGAGCCTGTCGATATGCTCACCGTCACCGAGCAACTCAAAAAAATGGGCAAGCTAGACAATGTGGGTGGGCCGCTATATATTACTAAACTGTGTGACACGGTCACGGGGTCGTCGGACATAGAATACTATGCGGGCATTATAGCCCAAAAATACTTGGCCAGACAACTTATCTCCTTCTCCAGCCGCGTACAGACGAGCGCCTTTGACGAGACGAAGGATATCAGCGAACTGCTCCAGGAGACGGAGGCAGACCTCTTTACAATAACACAGAGCAATCAGCGTAAGGACTATACACAGATAGACCCGGTCATCAAAGAGGCTGAGAAGATGCTCCACGATGCGGCGGCCAGAGCGGACGGACTGAGCGGTATCCCAAGTGGTTTTCACGAACTGGACAAGATGACCAACGGATGGCAAAACTCGGACCTGATCATCATCGCTGCTCGACCGGCGATGGGCAAGACAGCTTTTGCTCTGTCTATGGCAAAGAATATTGTCGTCGACCAGCAGATTCCACTGGCCTTCTTCTCGCTCGAAATGAGCAATGTCCAGCTCATCAACCGTATGATTACCAATGTCTGTGAAATCACCGGAGACAAGATACGTAGTGGGCAACTCAAGCCCTATGAGTGGAATCTATTTGACCTTAAAATCAAACAGTTGTACGGCAAGCCCTTCTACATCGACGATACGCCTTCTCTCTCGATTTACGAGCTGCGCACCAAGGCGCGGAGACTGGTGAGGGAGCACAATGTTAAAATGATCATTATCGACTATCTGCAACTGATGAATGCGTCGGGATCAAGATTTGGCAGCCGCCAAGAGGAGGTGAGCAACATCAGTCGCTCACTCAAGGGATTGGCCAAGGAACTCAATATCCCCATCATTGCCCTTAGTCAGCTCAACCGTGGCGTCGAGCAGCGTGAAGGAAACGAAGGCAAGGAACCTAAACTGAGCGATTTGCGCGAGTCGGGAGCCATCGAGCAAGATGCCGATATCGTATGCTTCATCCACCGTCCGGAGTACTACAAGATCTATCGCAGTCCTGAAGGGGAAGATCTCCATGGAAAAGCCATGATTATTGTGGCAAAACATCGCAACGGCGCTGTGGGGGATGTGATGCTTAACTTTAAGAAAAATTTCGCCCGCTTCGAAAATCTCGACGATGACCTCATTCCCACTTATGACGGGCAATCAGCTGAATTTAGCAGCCGTATTAATGATGATCCGCTATCGTCGGATACGCCTCTTCCTTCCTCAACTCCAGATAATTTCGGAAATAATCCCGAAGATAGACCATTCTAATCTTATATGGATATCGGCTCCGGCAGACAGACGCTGTAATGACATAGTTTTGCCCCGTGTAGCACCCATATAGACACCCGCTAGGCCTCATCTCGAGACTGGCTGTCAGGACGGCCGGGAGGACATTTTTTCCTCTGTACAAGTGTCATGCTTGTGGGCTATAGATTACTGTTGAAATTTATCTTTTGTCCTGCTCCCTTCATACCATGGCAGGGCTGCCATGGCTGTGTCATTCATTTTGGTCCATTGTCCCCTGATTCATTCTCCCTCATTGCAAAGAGCAACTCCTCTGGCATCGGGTGGCTTATAAAGATTATTCAGTGGGTATCAAGATGGGAGGGCCTATCAGTCAATATACAAATAAAAGACTAAACAACGTTTGAGTTTGAATAATTTTAATTACCTTTGCGACGTCATATGAATAAATATCACTATGTCTGCCAAGAAAACACGACTTGATGTACTCCGCTATTTGCTCGCCAACAAGCAATTTGATAATCAGGAAGATCTGCTTACTGACCTGCGCGCTCAGGGATTTGACGTCGCTCAGCCTACGCTGAGCCGTGACTTGCACTATCTCAAGGTGTCCAAAGTATTTGACGTCGAAGGACACTCTGTTTACACCCTGCCGCAAGACATAGGAGCCAACCATATCTCCATCAAGAAGCCCAAACAGCGCCTGACACAAAGTTTTGGATTTATTAAAGCACAATTTGCAGGCAATATGCTCGTTCTCAAGACGCTGCATGGCTACGCCAGCAGCCTGGCCGCAGAAATAGACAATTACACGATACCCGAAATCGTGGGCAGCCTGGCAGGAGATGACACCATTCTACTCATCATGCGTGATGGAGCCAATCGCGAAGCCGTTGTCAACTTGATGTCACGTATAGTGCCTCGTTTTACATTGACAGAGTGAGGCAAGGGACAAAAATGCCCCCACTATCTGTCTCTGCTGTATTTTATTATATGTCTATCCATGACAGGTCAGAAGAGACGGCGATTGTTTGTTGCGCAATTCCCTTGTCCTTCCAGAGACGATACAAGACGACAAGGCAATACTCAAATGTCCCCCGTCATCCACAAGGACTGCTCTATTTGGGAAAGAAAGCCGAGAGGGCGTAGGCAAGGTCACTTTCCGCTGTAGTGCCCCCTACTCTAAGCCATGTGCCACGCAATGGCAATATGGGCGTGCGCAGTGAGGATAAGGACTCAGCTCCGGAGGGCAAGACAGGAAAGTCCGAAACCCTAAGGATACTCTTCTAATACAGAGCGTTGTAAGTTGTAGAGGTCCACCATCTATTCTATAAATCCGCGCGAAGAGGAAGACTCCTGTATCACTTGTGTCCGCGTTTTATCGGAAACTGATAAAAGAGACCCATTTCCAGAGAGTAGGCCTTAGTGCGATGAGCCATGACATTGTACCCCATGCTCAAGTGATTTCCGAAGATAGGAAGTGTATAGGCTAAGCCTATGCGCTCATAAACAGCCGATTCCTCTTCGGTATGCGCCCAACGTTTAAAATCACGGGAGATATAACAGCCGATCCCCATATGCACCGTTAATCGTCGGTAATAGATGCGATGTTGAGCGGATATGCCTACGCTCCAAGGGCTAATGGAGCGGTAAGGGACAGGATTTTGGCTTTCAATACTATTAATATATGGTTCGTAGAAGGCATCAATCCCTATGCCAGAGGCAAATTTGAGATGATATCTCCAGAGTAAAGCCGTACTGAGCTGAGGATAGCAATAGTAGCTCATATGACGATAGTGCAAAGGCAGGCCATACCTGATGTCTTTGCGCTTGACCTGCCACTGACCAAGGGAAGTCTTGACGCCACCGCGCAATGTGACTTCTACCAGTAAAGGGCGATATCGTAGCTTGCAAGGCTTAATATCATTTAATGTGGCACTGTCAGACACAGAATCTGTCATACATTCTATCTTTTCCACTCGGTCTGCCACTTTTCCGCTTAAATGATATCCGGCCGTAAGCGAAATATCCCACCAATTGGCCCCTTTATTAGGACGGCCAAGAGTTGCATTAGATAGATGACGGAGTTCGGGCCCCAACTTCAGATAGAGAGGACCATGATGGTACGACAGATTACATCCTATCTGGACATATGCTGTCCAACGCGTACCGACAAGCTCATTCTCCACATTACCGTTGCGTTGCCAAGGGTGCGTATTATAGGATAGACCGTGCTGCAGATTGTACTCGAGGTCTAGATGGGGCGTGATATGGAGCAACGGCCGATGGAAGCCTGCATAGAGAACTAGGCTCGAACCCATACGTGAGTCGTAGTGAGCATGGGAGATCTTTGACCGGACGCGTACTCCATTAAAATTTATCCATGCCCATCCATAGCTGAAGGACGGGTATCCGAAAGCTCTTGCAAAGCCGGCCGAGTCATGACTAGATGATGTAAAGTGGCGGTAAGCCATAGCAAACGAAGTGACAGATTTGTGCACCGCCTTGAAGTCACGGTCAACATTAAGCATACCTCCGAGATTTCCCCCGATCTCAAGAGACTGAGCCGTGACAGACTGAAAACCAGACATGATATACAATATAACAAAAAAGGCAAAACACTTAGCATGCCTCTTTATCTTGTATAACGAACGACAATTTCTTAATTCTATTCTACTTTCTGTATTGATTGCTTTACCTTAAAAAAATACTAGCTTGACGGCGTAGCGATATTAATACTGTACTATTTTATTTGCAAAAGTACCTAATCTTTTTTTTATAAACTGATAATATGTATTGTTTCAGCCAAAATTATTACTTTTGCAGCAAATCTAAAAACAAAAAGCAATTATGAACCTGGGAATGCAAGAAATACTCATCATCGCACTCATCATTTTACTCCTGTTCGGCGGAAAGAAAATTCCCGAGCTGATGAAGGGACTGGGCAAAGGCGTTCGCTCCTTCAAGGACGGCATCAACGGCAAAGACGAAATTGAGAAGAAAGAGGACTCCACTCCTACGGAAGCAAAATAAGTTCTTCCCGCAACAAAATACTAGATTTCACATTGAACGCGAGCCACATGCCTCTATTGTCTGAGGATGTCACTCGCTTTTGTGTGTATCTGTAAAGCGAGTTGAAGACCGTTTTATTCACACCACATAGTCCTCATGTCTGATAGCGACGACAGCCAAAATATAGGCACATTTTGGGATCACCTTGACGTACTCCGCAGCTGTATCATCAAGATAATAGTTGCCACGCTCCTGCTGGCTATAGTCTGCTTCAGCCTCAAGGATTTGCTGTTCTCCATCGTGCTAGCTCCCACCGAGCCTGACTTTATCACTTACAAGCTGCTCGGCATGCATCCACAAAAGATTGGCTTGATGAATATTGGCCTGACAGAGCAATTTATGATTCATATGAAGACGGCACTCTATGCCGGCATTTTGCTCGCCTCTCCCTACATACTTTATCAGATATTTTGCTTTGTCTCTCCCGGCCTCTATGAAAATGAGCGTAAGTACGCCGTTCGCGTGGTCGGAGGAGCCTACGTGATGTTTATCCTAGGCACGCTGCTCAACTATTTCGTGATCTTCCCCATGACTGTTCATTTCTTGGGAACATATCAAGTGGCGTCCGACGTAGCCAACATGCTCACGCTGCAATCCTATATGGACACCTTGCTCCTCATGAACCTCGTAATGGGCGTAGTCTTTGAGTTGCCTGTCGTGTGCTGGCTGCTTGCTTGTCTGGGCTTGCTCAACGACCGGTTTATGCGCACCTACCGTCGCCATGCCATCGTCGTCATCCTCATCATATCTGCCATCATCACGCCGACATCCGATGTATTTACTCTTATGGTCGTAGCTCTGCCTATCTGGGCGCTATACGAGGTCAGCATCATCATTGTCAAGAGAGCACAGCGTAAACCCAAAGCCATCAACCAAGCGGAAGAAAATCAGACGTCCCAGACCCACTCTACTGAAGTGACCCGTACTGCAGAATAGTCGACCAAGCCTTTTCTCCCCTCATCTCTGTCATTGTCCGTAGCCATAATTTTTTTGTGATTATCCCAATTTGCAAGAAAATTAAGCGTCATTATGCTCTGAGGCTCTTATACATGCTTACTTTTGTCTTTAACCAACTCACCACAGTATACGCACAAAAAAATATGGAAGGCTTCCCACAGGCTATTCTTCTTGAAAAAAAAGAGTCTTTTGCTTGGCAGATAGCCGCAAACTTTGTAATTTTGCAGCGCAAATGGGAAAGTGCTGTACGGCTAGCTCCCTTCGAATCCTCCAGGGCTTGACCGCAGCAAAGGTAGTTGGTTGTAGCAGCGCGATGCAGAGAGCTTTCCCACCCGCCTCTTTAGCTCAGTTGGCCAGAGCACGTGATTTGTAATCTCGGGGTCGTTGGTTCGAATCCGACAAGAGGCTCTTAAGAGATGAGACGTTCAGACAATAAGTGTCAGAACGTCTCTTTGTGTTATAAACGCCCCAATTACTTCCTATTACTCGGAGCAGCAGAATAACTGCGAGAAATAAATGCTCTATCGCCGTCTGAATATCATCCAGCCGCTCATTCACTGTCTTATTATGCTTACTTTGCGGAATATCACCTGAGACAAATGCTCTCTGATTGGCCAATCGGACGGGTTATACTGAGCAATGCGACAGTTACACTAGCTTACCATCTTTCGCCTGAAACTTTTCCCGTTCCTTCGGAAGTACACGGCAAGAGGCTAGCCTATAGACACAGATTGCCCCTATATATTTATAAATTCTCGAATGTAGTTTTTTTATAATAAAAATAAATTGATATCCTCAATTTATATCTGGATGCGAGAAAGTAAAAATTTACCCGAATAAGCTCTGTAATCAACTGAATACTAAAAAATTATATCTAGCATTTACACTTCCAGTAACTGTCTGAGTTATAGATGATAACAACTTGCTTTTAGTTTAAACTACATCCGACCTTGTTACACTTATAAGGCGACTTGTCATTATTACTTCAGACCTGAATGAAACAGCACCTTAGATTAGTTATATAAAAAAACAATGGCGGACTAAACACTTGAGAAATATCTGAAGAGATAGGACACATACAGACGATACCATTTCTTGTCTAGTCAATATCAAGATAGCAAAAATGTTTTCTCCTCTGACTGTTAAGCACTTACGACGGTAAAATATTAATTTTTGCATAGATAACAACAGACTTTACCAGTGCTCCGAGCTAACAAATCCTATATCTCAAGACAAAATCTTGGCGACAATCTACATGATCCACTCCCGGTGTTTTCTCTGCAGGACAAATAAAAGAAGACCCGCTTGCCCCGATTTTTTCAACGAACGCTAGAAGTCAACTATGATTTCTAAACGTTCGCTCACCAACCCATCTTATTCGAAAAAATCAAGGAAGCGAGTCCGTTTCTGTTATCTTATATCTTCTTCGTATTCTTCGTCATCTCCTTTTGCCCATTCTACATGACTATGGCTGACTACATCTGCTTGTCATATCAGACTGGACCAAGAGTATTACCCAAATTCGATACAAAAGTAATCTATATATTTCTACGAGCCAAATAAAATCTGCAGAAATGCCTTTTTCTTACTGTAAAACCTTGATTTTATGCCAACGTAAATGTAATTTTGTCTATCCCAAACGACATTTATGCTCCATTGGTTTCACCTTACACGACGCGAGGCAATCGTTGCCCTAATATTGTCCCTGTTAATCATCGGGGGCTGGACGGCGGCATATTTTCTCTCGGGTAACTGTAAAACAGATTTCGCTCTAAGCGACGGCAGGGTCGATTCCTTTTTAGCCACATTACACCAGGAGTCTCACCAACAAGCCTCCGCCACAAAGATGCATCCCTTTGATCCCAATCAGTGTGACTCGGTCGAGTTGGTCTCTTTAGGTCTTAAGTCTTGGCAGGCGAAGGCATGGATACACTATCGCGAAAGCGGTTTTACCTATCGTTCCCCAGAAGACATCAAGCGTATTTACGGCATTACCGAGCAGGATTATCGCCGACTGAAACCGTATATCAGAATTGCCAGAAGCGATATGCGCTACGCCTTTTCCAAATCTATCCCGACCGAGCAGCAAATAGCCATGAGACATTTGCACGACAGTCTCTCACTGCTGGCCCAGCGCTATCGGCAGATGAAACTCAAAAAAGGCGAGACGATTGACTTACAGGTAGCAGATACGACGATGCTCAAGCGGATTCCTGGTATCGGGTCCTACTTTGCCCGGCGAATCGTATGGCTTAGGGATGAACTTGGCGGATTTGTCAGTCTGAGTCAGCTGGATGAAATCAGCAGCCTGCCTCGGGAGACTCGTCAATGGATGAGGCTCGGGTCGACAGACGTTAAGCAGATACATATCAATACAGCAGATTTGCAAACCATGAAGAAACACCACTATCTGACAGGAAGACAGGCTTTGGCCATCGTCAAACACAGACAGAAGTATGGACCTCTAACCTCATTGCAGCAGCTCAGCACCGACTCACTATTTACGCCCGCTGATCTCCATCGCTTACGACCTTATGTCACATTCAAGTAATAACCTCTCTCCCACTCCTAAAAGGCTATAAAGCAGATTCCTGTATATGAAAACACTCATATTTGACTTTGACGGTACACTAGGCGACACGAGCCAACTTATTACCACTACTTTGCAGCAGACTATTGCTCACGTAGGCCTGCCCGTCCCCCCAGATGATCAATGTCGGGAAACCATCGGTCTGCCATTGGAAGTCGCCTTCCGTTTTCTCACAAACCGTGAAGACAAATTTGCAAAAAATTGCGCCGAATTGTATCGCCATCAATTTTTCCCGGTCAATGCAAAAAAATTTGTTGTACACCCATATCCTCATGTCGTATCAACAATCAACAAGCTCTTTTCCAGCGGATTTCAGCTCTGCATTGCCAGCAGTCGTAACCGAGACTCCCTACATCAACTGCTCGAGGAGATGAAGATTGACCATAAATTTCAGTACACCCTCGGAGGTTCTGATGTCACTCACCAGAAGCCAGCGCCAGACCTTGTACTCGAGTTGCTCCGCCTGACAGATACTGCTAGCGAGGAGGCACTCGTCATTGGTGACACCGCATACGATATGGCCATGGGGCATGCCGCCTACTGCATGACCTGCGGAGTGACTTACGGCAATGGATCTCGTGAAAGCCTTGAGACAGCCAATGCAGACTATATGATTGATAGTTTTGACCAACTTCTACCTCTAATTGAGCGTCTCTCTTCCAATAACTTCTAATCGGCTAAGCCGGCAGCACTGCCATTTTTCTGATGATAGAGGAAAAGGTTTGCTAACTCTCAGACGGGACATCAGCAGAGCAAAATGGAAATCCTCTTTTTGAAAAATTTGGAGTTGTAAGTTTGAGATTTTCTTTTAGCCGTCACATCATTCGCCCTCTATTTGCTTCTCCGGCCAATTGACGAGGTAGAGTTTGTCCGTGGCTCGTGTCATTGCAGTATAGAGCCAGCGATAATAGGATCTATCAATAGCCTCAGGAGGCAGCCATCCCTGGTCGACAAACACGTTGCGCCATTGGCCGCCCTGCGCTTTGTGGCAAGTGACGGCATAGGCAAACTTAAGCTGAAGGGCATTGTAATTGGCATCTTCGCGTATCCGCTTCATTCGCTCCCGTTTATTGCGTTCCTGAGCGTAGTCAGCTGATACACCGAGATAGAGCTTATTGTCGAGCTCTGTCGGCAGTGCGGGCGTATCTGATTGGAGCACATCGAGAATGACTCGGGCATTAAGTTCAAAATTGTCGTAGTCGGGGAAACGTAATCGTACATCCGCGAAATGCAAGTCGTAAAATTCATATTCATCACCGACCGAAATGACTTGAGCAATATCTCCATTGGCAATAAAATCCATCGGTGGCGGAACCAAAGTTGGCTTATCTTGTTTCTGCTGCTTGGCTATACGGAGACGAAGGCGTTCTGTCCAGTAGTAATTATTGCGTACTACCATCACCATATCTCCAAGAGTGAGCGTGTCGTCCCGATCAAAGAAGATCTGTCGGATACCTTTGTTGTAGGCATTCGCTTGTTTGTTGGAGCGAGTCAAGACAATCGTCTGATCTTGTCCATACCCTTCATAGCATTCCTCAAGCGTGTCCAATATATCCTGTCCATGGAGACAGACTATATCCTTGTAGCCCCTAGTCTTAATCACCGGCAGGCCAAACTCCTTGTTGTCATGGATACGGTGTCGCAGTGCCGTTGCATTGTGTAAAATACCACTCTGGGCTGTTTGGCGCATTACTTCAGTAAGCTGAAATCCTGATACATGATAGCCAAGTTGAGTGAAAAAATCTACTGAGAGTGCAGGACTGATATTACTCCCCACCGGTGGCAACTGAGCATTATCTCCGACAAAGAGTATCCGACATCCCGGTACACTATAGACATACTGCAGCAAGTCTGCAAGTAGGCTGCCTGTACCGAAAACGGACTGTCCGTCATCGGTCGCCGAAATCATAGACGACTCATCCACGACAAACAGTGCAGCCTTATGCTTATTGTGATCGAGATCAAAATGTGTTTGTTCGCTGGTCAGGGAGTGCTGACGGTAGATTTCCTTGTGTATCGTATAGGCCGGATAGCCTGCATTGAGCGAAAAAACCTTGGCAGCACGCCCTGTAGGCGCGAGAAGAACAGTCTCCAACTTAAGCTGGTGAAGCACACGGACAATGGATGAGACAAGTGTGGTCTTTCCTGTTCCGGCATACCCACGCAAGATAAACATGCTTTGGGGATCAGAGGAATACAAGAAAAGACAGAGACGTCGAGCAGCCTCAGTCTGCTTGGCCGTCAGCTGGAAAGGAAATTGCTGCTGCAGACACTGCAAAAAAGCGTCAACAATCATGATTTCAGGCAAAAAGGATCAATGGTATCCGATGCGTTTCCGCCGCCATCGTACACACATATAAGAGGCAGTCTGGCATCATGAGGCCACATGTCGGAAAAAGGAAAAATTGACACTCCCATAGGCGCGGTGCTCCACAAAAGAAGGATGACTGGAGAAATCATAATCCCTGCCATGCTCAAGTACAAACAGACCGTCATCCGCCAGAATCTGACTCTTAAGGACAAGGTCGGGCAAACTATCCAGAGCCTTCAATGCATAGGGAGGATCGGCAAAAACCAGGCCAAAAGTTTCGCGGCATTGAGGTACAAAGCGCAATACGTCTCCTCTCAGCGGTAGCCATGCTTCATCATTCAGCTTGTCGGCGATCGATTGGATGAAAGCATAGTGGAGAGCATCTTTCTCTACCGAAACGACACGGCGACAACCTCTCGAGAGCAACTCAATGCTGATACTGCCCGTACCGGCAAAAAGGTCAAGAGCCTGAAGCCCTTCAAAATCGACATATGCCCGCAAGACGTTAAAGAGATTTTCTTTGGCGAAGTCAGTCGTCGGGCGTGCCTTAAATTTGGATGGGATATCAAAACGACGCCCCTTGTATTTACCTGTAATTACCCTCATCTCTGTCTGAAATAACAAAAAATGTCAGTATGCACGCAGCAGAAGTATAATCATATCATAGGGCAGCTCGCGTGATATCCGGAGCACATGACGATTGAACTCCTCCTCCGGCTTGACCAGGAAACAATTGGGCAGATATACGCGTACTTTTTCCTGTAATTGATCTGCAGTCGGCCGCGGACCGACCAGATATATTTCATCTGTCTGAGCAACGACCTTCCACGCCTTGGCTACTGAGAGCAAATAGTAGAGCTTGTCGTCGATTGTACTCGCCCTATAGCTGTTTAGCAGACTGATGCCGGAACTGGACCTGAAAGCCACAAGCGTCATCATGTCACCATCTATATTGGCAAAGAGCTTTCCCGACAATGCGACAGGCAGACTGCTCTCCGCAAAATGAAGCACCAACGGAGTCAGCGTGCTATGAAATGTAGCAGAGGGATAAGTATCCGTGACAATATTGGCCAAATCACGGTCCAAAGCAAAAAGCAGGATTGCATTGAGCCGCGGCAGAGTATCAAAATAGACGACTTGCGGACTCAGCCCTGCAGGATAATTATACTGATAGAGCTCTGCAGCATCGTCTTCATCAAATTCGTTCAAGGGGACGAGCGTCACAGGCGAGGAGACGCTCACGTGTACAATACTGAAGTCACCCTTAGCCAGTGATACCCGAGTCAGTGCAGACCGCATATTGGCGCCGAGCGAAATCGTCGGATTCGCGGCAAACACACAGTAGTTGAGCGTGCTGTCCTTGATGCGGTCATAGCGGGCAAAAATAATCTTGTCCGCTGAAATTCTGATATAGAGTGTATCACTTCCAGCCAGCGTCATTGCCATTTCAGATCAAGTTTGGGCGGAATATATTGTTGTTATGACAAAAGTACAAATTTTATTGTCAATCACCGACTATGAGCAACTCTTTTTTAAAACATGGGAGAAAATATCCGAACAAAAGACTCAATCAACCGACGACGAAGATTGCGCTTATTCCATCTCTGCAAGTTGATCCGCTCACACTTCAGTTTAGCCTCCTTATACAGTGCCTTAGCCCTCAGCGCCATCTCGTCGTCATAAATCAGCGCGCTGTCCTCGAAGGTGTCCAGCATACTGCGAAAGTCGAGATTAGCCGACCCCACCGAGACAAAATGGTCGTCGACCACGATGAGTTTGGCATGAAGCATACCAGGTGTATAGAGCAACACTTCCACTCCTGCTCTCAGCATATCTCCAAAATACGACTCGTTAGCCCAAGTCATCCAGAAGCCACCCGGACGTTTGGGAACCATCAGCTGCACTTTCACCCCGCTCATCGCTGCTGTCTGGAGCGAACTAATCAGCGACGCCGTCGGCATGAAATAAGGTGTCTGAAGCAATATGTAGCGCCGAGCGCTCTGTATGACCTTGTTAAATCCCATCAGCAGATTGGGCCATGCGCTGAAGGGCGCAGACTGTACGATCTGAATCAAAGCTCCCTCCTGACTGGGCCATTTGCCCACATCCGGATAATATACAGGATCGGTTATCATCTGTTTGCAGGCCACATACCAGTCAGCCAGGAAGAGCAATTGCATCGCCCAGACGCCGCCGCCCTGAAGCCTCATCTGTAAGTCGCGCCACTCACCGCCGTGTACTCCTCGCACGTAGCGCAGTGCCAGATTCATGCCGCCGATATATCCTGTGCGTCCGTCAATGATCACCAGTTTGCGGTGGTTGCGATAGTTGACCCGGTGAGCCAGTACCGGCACATGCACAGGCATAAAGGACTCAACCTCTATACCTCCGTCCGCCATCTCGCGGAAAAAACGCTTTCTCACCGACCAACAACCCACGTCGTCATATATTAATCTCACTCTCACGCCTCGTTTTACAGCATCTAGCAGCGCGTCCTTGACCAATTGACCTACAGGATCATTCTCTATGATAAAAAACTCTAGATGCACATGATGTCTTGCCCGACCTATGTCGCGTAGCAAATCAATCAGCCACTCCCGGCCATAAGTGTAATACTGGCCTCTGTTACCGCCAAAAGGCAGCGCCATACCGTGTCGCTTGAAAAAGCGGATCAGTGCTACATCCTCATCATCCTCTTTGTAGTAAGACTCCTGACTAACATACTTCGACATAATCTTGCGGGTAAGCAAGTCCACGCTTCGCTTACCGATCACCCGCTTGCGACGGATATTTTGCCCAAAAAAATAATAAAGCAACAGTCCCAAGCCGGGTATCGCTACGATAGCAATAATCCATGCAATCGTCTCTGCCGGCTCATGATTGTCAAGCATTACTGAGACCACTGTACTTATAATAAGCAAAAAGTACAGGATACCAAATATCCAGTTGACCCACTCCATGCTTTATTCGTCTGATACGATACGGATACAAAGATAATTATTTCTGGGCAAAACAAGCCTTAAGTCGAAAGCAACCAAAGAGAAAATGTTTTCAGAGCATTCCCCATGCAGTATTGCCCTGACCCTCCTATTCTAACTAAGCCTTTTTATACTACTGTGCGAGGTTTCTCTACACTCCCCTCTCTTGTGCAAGAATGTATACGTCGCCGCCTATCATGCGTACTCCTGGCTGACACGACGAGTCAAGGCGACAAACTGGGCGACGCTGAGTTGCTCCGGCCGTTGCGTCATGATGGGGTCGGCAAGCAACCCGCTATGGTCAACATCCGACTCATGTTCTCTGTCCAGCTGAGCAAGCAACGGCTTGATGGAGCCTCGCATCATCTTCCGACGTTGATTGAATACAATCTTTACAAGGCGCTTAAAGAGTCGTTCGTCACATCCTAGCTCGCGGATCTGATTGCGGGTAAATCGGACCACAGCACTCTTAACCTTGGGCGGCGGGCTAAATACCGTCTCAGGCACCGAAAAGAGATATTCCGCATCATACCACGCCTGTAACAGGACGCTGAGGATACCGTACGCTTTGCTGCCAGGCCCACTACAGAGACGCTCTGCCACTTCCTTCTGGAGCATACCCGTACAACAGGGAATGATGTCGCGATAGTCGAGCATCTTAAAGAATATCTGGCTGCTGATGTTATACGGATAATTGCCTGTCAGCACAAAGGGCTTGCCATCAAAGATTTCATTGAGCCTCATCTTAAGGAAATCTCCCTCAACAATATAATTACGCAGCATTGGGAATGTCTCTCTCAGATAGTTAATACTCTCAGTGTCAATTTCGACAACCTTGAGCAAACGCCGCTTGGGCAGCAAATACTGAGAGAGCGCCCCCATGCCCGGTCCGACTTCCAATATGGGGAGATCGGGACATACGTCGACAGTATCGGCTATACGCTGGGCAATGGACAAGTCTATAAGGAAATGCTGTCCGAGATTTTTTTTGGGATGAACTCTATACATTCGGATAAAATGAGTATTTTTGCTTATTGCAAGTCGGCGGCACCGGTCTTGTAATGCAAAGATAGTTATTTCCAACAGTTAGATACCGATTTGAAGCAGCATATTTCCAAGATAATCCGCATACTGTTCCCCTTCCTGCTAGGCGGGGGCATACTTTATTGGATGTATCGCGACTTCCCGTTTGGTGAAATGGGAGATTTACTGCTTCACAAAATGAAATGGAGCTGGATGCTCCTGTCCTTTATTCCTGGCATTTTGGCTCAGGTGTTCAGAGGCCTGCGTTGGAGACAGACATTGGTTCCCCTGGGTGAGCAGCCCCGACGCAGTACCTGTATTTATGCCATCTTCCTCTCCTATGCCTCCAGTTTGCTAATACCCCGTATTGGAGAAGTCATGAGATGCGGTGTACTGACACGACACGAAAGGATTTCCTTTGCTAAATCTCTCGGTACGGTCGTGATGGAGCGTATCGTAGACAGTCTGCTTATCCTCTTGATGGTAGGAAGTGTACTGCTCTGGCAATTGCCAGTCATTATGCAATTCTTTGATTTGACGGGTGTAGGCCTGCAAGGCGTTCTGTCCAAGTTTACCACCACAGGCATCATCGTCACAGCCATCTGTGTAGCCACCATCATCGCCCTCGGCTTTTTCCTGATAAGACGACTCAATCTCTCTTACAAGCTGAGCGAAGCGCTCAAAGGTCTCGGCAGCGGCATTGCCTCGCTGCGCAAGATTAAAAACATTCCCCTCTACATCTTTTACTCCCTAGGAATCTGGGTGGCCTATTTCCTGCATTATTGGCTCACTTTTTTTTGCTTTGATTTCACATCCCACATGAGCCTGACGGCTGCCATTGTCTCCTTTTGCATTGGCACAATAGCCGTCATTGTTCCTACGCCCAACGGGGCGGGATCGTGGCATTTTGCCGTCAAAACCATACTCGTCATTTACGGACTCGGGCAGATGGAGGCCATTAGTTTTGTCCTCATCGTCCACAGCGTGCAGACACTGCTCCTAATTCTATTAGGCATATATGCCCTCGTCGCCTTGCAACTGGGACATCGGAAGGAGGTCCGGCCATGACTCCCGTCATTCGACGAAGCTTGGAGGTCACCCTGTCCCTGCTCTTGGCCTTCGCCATCCTGTGGTGGCTGTACAGAGACTTTCCTTTCTCTGAAGTCGGAGAGACACTGCGTCATGGAGTACGCTGGCACTGGATGGCCATATCTCTGCTCTTTGGCATTTTTCCCCAGATACTGCGTGGCATACGCTGGCGTATGGCTCTTGAACCTTTAGGACAGCGTCCCACTGTCAGACACTGTATCTACGCCATCTATATGAGCTTTGCGGCTAGTCTGGTCATCCCACGCATAGGCGAGGTCTCACGATGTGCAACACTCAAGCGCACAGACGGCACCCACTTCTCGACAGCATTGGGAACGGTCGTGACGGAACGCATCATTGACTCTCTGCTTGTGCTGCTCATCATCGGAATCACATTTCTCTGTGCCCTACCCTCCTTCATGCGCTTCTTCGCCAATATCGGCCTTGATCGTGAGCGCTTCTTTGAGACCTTCTCACCGACAGGTATTCTCGTGACCGCTGTATGCCTTGGGGTTCTCATTGCGGGAGGAATCATTATTTACCGCAGACTGGAGGTCGGCAACCGGCTGAAGGATAAATTGTCGCTTTTTGTCCAAGGGATAGCCTCTGTCCGGCGTGTCAGATATCCTTGGCTTTATGGTGTATTTACCTTAGCCATTTGGATATGCTATTTTCTCCACTTTTACCTTGCCTTCTTTGCCTTTGACTTCACATCAAACCTGGGGCTCAAGGCTGGGATGCTCGCCTTCTGCATGATTACCGTGGCCGTGCTCGTACCCACTCCCAATGGTGCCGGCCCATGGCACTTCGCCGTTAAAGTAGTGCTGATGCAGTTTGGCGTAAGCGCCTCCAAGGCCATTCTTTTTGCCCTCATCGTCCATGCTCTCCAGACCTTACTGGTCATACTGCTGGGGCTCTACGGACTCATTAGGCTCAGACTAGAGCGAGTATCCCATATACAATTTATAGAATCAAACCACAATTAAACTCAATATGTCATGAAAATTCAAGATTTGGAGCCGAAAGGCATTTGGCAGAACTTCTATCTGCTCACACAAGTCCCCCGTCCATCCGGACATCTCGACAAAATCCAACAGTTTCTCCTCCAGTGGGCAAAGGAGAGAGACATTGAAGCCTTCAAAGACAATGCAGGCAACATCATCATGCGCAAGCCCGCTACGCCAGGCATGGAAAATCGCAAGATGGTCACCTTTGAAGGACACATGGACATGGTGCCGCAAAAAGCAGCTGACAGCAAGCATGACTTTCTTACGGATCCTATCGAGACCTATATCGATGGAGACTGGGTCAAGGCCAAGGGAACGACGCTCGGCAGCGATGATGGTATGGGCGTAGCCACGGCGATGGCTGTGCTGGAAGACAAGACACTCAAGCACGGTCCCATCGAGGCCCTCTTCACAGTCGACGAGGAGACCTGCATGTACGGCGTCAACCACCTCAAGCCCGATACCCTCAAGGGCGAAATCTTGCTCAATCTGGACAATGAGACCGAGGGAGACTTTATCATCGGATGTGCAGGTGGCGTAGACGTAGCAGGAGAACTGGATTATCAGGAAGCACCTACAGAAAAGGGCGACATCGCATACAAGGTTGTACTTAAAGGACTCAAAGGCGGCCACAGCGGCTTGGAAATCTCTCTTGGTCGAGCCAATGCCAACAAGTTGTTTGCTCGCTTCGCCGATGACGCTGTAGAGGAACTTGATGCAGACCTCTCCTGCTGGGATGGCGGCAATATGCGCAACGCTATCCCCAACCGTGCCGAGGGCGTCTTTGTCATCAATCCCGAGCAGAAAGAGGCATTTCTCCAACTTGTAACGGAGTGGGAACAGACTTTCAAAGACGAATATGAGGGCATAGAGGAAGGACTGATCCTCACGGCCGAGCCAGTTGCCCTGCCTGAAAAAGTTGTGCCGACCGAAATACGCGACAATCTCATCGATGCAGTCATGGCATGCCGTGTCGGAGTACTCCGCCAAATACCAGCAATACCAGAAATCGTTGAGACATCGTGCAATCTGGGCATTGTCAAGATAGCAGACGGCAAGGCACAGACAGACGTCCTCGTACGCAGCTCACGCGAGAGCATGCTTGAGTATCTCGCTGGTCAAGTAGATGCCGCCTTTGAGATGGCTGGCATGAAGACTTCCTTCCAAGGACGCTATCCCGCCTGGCAGCCCAATGTAAACAGTCCTATTGTCAGTGTCATCGAGCAAGTGTACAAAGATATGTTCCCCGGCGAACAAGCCAAAGTACAAGTGGTACACGCAGGTGTCGAGTGTGGCATCATCCAGACGGTCTATCCCAATATGGACGCCGTCAGCTTCGGGCCGACACTCCGCTCACCCCACACGCCATTTGAGCGATGCAATATACCGTCAGTAGCCAAGTATTATAAGTTCGTTGTCAAGCTGCTGGAGAACATTCCAGAAAAGTAATTGTCCCGTCTTGTCAAGGACAGTTAGCCGAAGCCTGCAAGCCCTCTCGTGAGTTTGCAGGCTTCTTTTTTGTCCTATAGAAAAAATGGCCCTTTCTAAAATACCGGTTGTACAAGCCTCGGTCAGGTCTGGGGCTATCTATTCAAATCCGTATCCGATTGAGGCTCAACGTCCTCGTATCCACATAAATGGCAGGCCTAACGGAGAAAAGTCCGTCAACGTCACAAAGCCAATATAATCTCTCTGAGCACTGATAGAGAAGAGAAATGTTCCACACTCTATGCTCCTTCCAAAAAGCAGTCTTGCCATAAAGAAAAAGCCATATGCCATCTGCAAGCTGGAAGTCTTCTCACGCGAACATACGCATACCTTTAATATAAAACCAAGATGGACTTAGCACAAACTAAATCCATCTTGGTAACATATATAGACGTCTTACAGCCTACGCCAAAGCCACCCTTTAGAATCTGTATCCTATAGTAAGCATAAACTTACTACGGTCGAGCTTTATCCGGCTGGAGGGGCAATCATTGTGAGCAGAAGGATTGTTCATCTGCGTATTGAAGGCGTAAAAATCTCCATGCTGGTTCTGATACATATAGGCGGCGTCAGCATAAAACTTACCAAAGGTAAGTCCGATACCGCATGTAAAACGATTGATCTCTGAGAGATTCATATAGTCAGTCGTCGTCGTATAGTCCAAAGAGGCGCTGTTGATAAACTGATTGCGATAAGCAGACTTATTATATGGAGAAGACACATAGTTGTATCCTATGCGGAGAGCAACATGTGGATCGACCATATATTCCAGACCGAGCTTGATGGTACTGACTCCCTTCATATGGCGGTCAGCCTCATTCTTAAGAGCTTCGTCGTCCTCATTGTCATCGTAATAGTCGCCCCAATCATCTAACCATCCGCCTCTATCATAGCTGATTTTTGCTTTAGAGAAATCGGCATACTCATATTCTGCATCTACAGCCAAACAATTGAAGAATGTAGAACCGAGACTGAAGTTGAACTTCCAAGGAGTGTAAAGATTGTACTTGTAGTCGACATCCGTCCACTGGTGCGGATCAGTCTGGGAAGCATCTGCGTAATCGACATCCAAGTAAGTGGTAGAACGCATCTTGAGATTGTAGTATGTAGGCGTGGAGAAGGAGAAACCAAAACGGAACGGATTATCCTTAATAGGCCGAATGATCATACCCGCCTTGAAGTCTACACCTGTACCCGAGACATCGCGGTGATCAGTAAGGTACATATTGCCTGCAGCCACATTGGCAGAAGTAATCAAGGCTTCATCATATTCCATATAGCTATTGAAATCAACATTGTGCATGCCGACGGTGAAACCGAGATAGAACTGGTTGCTCAAGTTGAGACCTAAGTTGATATCATATTCCTGGAGACTACCCCATTGGGCCTTACGAAAAGCGTTGGCCGTAGCTCCATAGGCATCATAGTTGCCGGTGCCGTCATCATTAATCAGCCAGTCCTCATAAGCCATCTGGGCCGAAGGTACAGGATTGGCATTTGTGCCCGTCACACCCCAGAAGTTGGCCAAATCTGCATACTGCCAAGTTGCAGAAGCATTGCCAAAGTTTCCTAAGTCGGAACGAGAGGTGTTGACAAGTGTGTTGAAGTCTTTGCTTTTATGGTAATTAAAGCCAAAATTAAGAAATTTGGTTGTATTACCATTGAGATTGAGCGCATAGACAAAGCCAATTTGATCAAAATTGACATGGGTTGGATTTTTCCCATGAAACTTGTCTGCATCCAATTGGCTGGCAATACTTGCCGTAACGGCGATATCACTATGCCGGTAGAGGGCAGTACCTGCTGGGTTTGTGCTCATCGTGGAAAGGTCAGCACCCAGTGAGTTCATAGCGCCACCTAGTCCTACATAGCGGGCAGTTCCATTGAGGTCCGTAGCCGAGAAATCACCCAACTGATAGATATCCTGGGCAGAAACACCCGCGGACATCAAGAGGAAAGACAGTAAGAAAATTTTATTTTTCATATTCTTCAATATTTGCGAGAAATTATGAGATGAGGGGCTGCATTCCTTTATCCAATATCGGATATTGGCGGGATAGACAGGCACAACGTGTCAACGGTAGCAAAAACTATAGCCTATAGCATCCACAGTCTACGAATCCCTTGCGCCTTAGTCTCTGCTGATTAGCGGCGTCCGCCGCCTCCACCGCGGCTGAAGCCACCGCCACCGCCGCCACGGCTAAATCCGCCGCCGCTGCTGAAGCCGCCACCGCTTCTGCCAAAGCTGCCGCCATTACTGAAACCGCCAGATCGGCTGCTAGTAGATGGAGAATAGCTTCGGGTCTGCGTCTCCTTCTGAGGATTGTAGGTTCTGCTGTCGGAAGACTGATAAGAGCTATTGGGGGTATAAGATCTGCCAGAGCGGCTATAAGTCGGGAGATTGCCACGAGAGAAGCTTTCGCCTCGGCTGAAAGTGCCTCCTCTGACATTTGAGCGGCTAAATCCGCCACCGGTACTGATACGTCCCGACGCAGCAGTAGAATTCTTCACACTACCAGTACCGAAACCGCCCGTGCGGAAGCTCTTGTCCAGTCCGCGTCCGCCGATGAAGCTGCGAGAAGGTGTGACGCTACTTCCGTTTGTCACATTGCTGCGTCCAAATCCTCCTTGACGGATAAAACCTCCGGCGGATCCTGTACGTACGCTAGCGACATCATTGCCGACAAATCGTCCTCCGCCTGCGGGGTGTCCGAAACCTGGAGCCCAGCCATCATAGAAATGGCATCCGCCCCAATGACCGGCCCAGCCTCCATAATAGGGACGATTCCATCCCCAGTATGCCGGATGTCCCCAGCCCCAATAGAAGCTTCCCCACCACGGGTCGTACCAGCCCCATGTATAGTCCCAACATGTGCGATACCACCAGCGATTGTAGTACCATGGATCATAGGCATAGGTCCAATAGCTCCAGCTTGGCAAGGCGACAGCCCAACCATCATAATATGTATCCCAAGGGTCTGCATAGCAGATATCCCAGTAGTAAGGGCTACTTACGATGACGCCAACTACAGGGCTATGGAAGCGCATGATACGTTTGGAATAAGCATACTCATCCATATTGCTGTCGACCTCGTCTACCGTCTCAGACTGTATCGTATCGTCCTGCGTGACACCAGATGATTGGCCGCGACGATTGTATTCGTCCACATCACGGTTGGACTGGTAGTAGCGAGCTGTACGATCCTCCTGATAATGGGTGGAAGGAGCATCTTCGTCTACAGTCACCTCTTTGACTTCCTTAGACGGAATGTAGTAGATATCATTCTGGGCATCAGCCACTACGGGCAGGCCACAGGCAATTGCTGCAATACACAAAATACCTTTCATGACTCTCTGATTTTAAAAGGTTTCCTAATTATTTGGCGAAAGTACGAAAACTTTCTCATTCTATTTCAAAACTAAGACTGCTTTGTCATGACAAAGTTACACTTTTTGAGAATTTTAGAGCTTTAATGTTTTATTTTGCTCTCTATATCCGCCTTCACGTGCTTGGGGAGTCTGTCATAGACTTGCTGGTATGACATACGGATGAGTTGCTCCACCTCTTTGCGAGACAAGTGATCGAGAAAGAGGTCGTTCCAGTGAATTTTGTTAAGATGATAAGCCGGTCGTACGCCTTCTTGATTTGCTCTCAGCCACGCACCCTGCTCTGGAGGTAATTTTACAGCACACGTGGGCTCTGGTGCTTCCAGCCAGATGTGAAGAAATATTTTTCCGCCAATACGAAAGACAAGCCAGTCTGGTCCATAGGGCATATCCTCTTTCACCTCAAACAGGGACAGTGCATATAGTCTCACTTCTTCAATATCCATAACTCTTATATTGTCTATTTGTTGTACCTTTCATATATAGCTTTTCTCTATCATATCTTGCCAAGACCGGTATTGTATACTCCTTCTGAAGTATTTAGTCCCAAAAGGAGCAAGTTTTTGTGTATCGCAACTTCTGATTTTGGCAATATCCGACGCACCTCTTTTTCTACTTATTTATCTGCTTCTTCAAAGTCTATTGTCCGGTATCTGCCTTTTCTCATTTGTCAGTCTCTTTTATTGTCTCCCTTTGTCATAAGATACCGATTAAGTGTGATGGTGTCAAGTCACTTCATACTCTATCATAGACCGGCGTTGATAGCCGTAAAGATAGCAATTGCTACATATAAGTTTTGGGCTGTATCCACATTTTTTCTGTAAGAAAGGTATTTTGTCCCGTAAAATGTATATTTCATCACATGCTTAGACTTCCTAACTTTGCACAAAAATAAATGATGAAGTTTTTACGAATTTAGCAGTTACTCTCGTCACAACAATGGTCGCCACAATAAATATCAAAATCAAATCTCAAACATATATGACCAATGTATTAACAAAGAGACAACAGGCGCTATCTACTATAGCCTGTTTGGAAGCTAAGGGAGATCTGTCCCAACTCAAAATTGCTATAAACAAAGGCATGGCCGACGGTGTCACTGTCAGTGAAATCAAGGAGGCTCTTTCACAGCTCTATGCCTACACTGGATTTCCTCGCAGTCTTAATGCTCTTGGTACCCTCCAAGCTGTCATCAAGGAGCGTCAGACTCAAGGTCTCTCTTGTCTCAGAGGCAGGGAAGCAACCCCTTTGCCCGCCGATTACGATGCACTCAAGCAAGGCACCAAGATACAGACCAAACTGAGCGGAAGTCCTTTTGACTATACCTTTGCTCCAGCCACAGACTACTATCTCAAGGCCCATCTCTTCGGCGACATTTTTGCGCGCGACAATCTCTCTTTTGCCGATCGCGAACTCGTCACAGTCAGCGCGTTGAGCGGCATCAAGGGCGTTGATCCCCAGCTCAAGGCCCACATCAAAGGCGCCCGCAACATGGGACTCAGCGATGAAGAGATACACGCCCTACCCTCCCATCTCAAGCAATCCGTAGGAAAGCTTGAGGGATACCGTGCCTCCAAGGCCATAAGCGAGGTCTACGGAAAAGATTTTGCCGAGGGTGCCCCCATTGAAAACGCCATGTATCCCGTGGGAACGCTCAATACGACTTATGCCAAGTATTTCATCGGCAACAGTTACCTTCTAAATGTAGGCAAAGGCGATATTCCTATTTCAAATGTCACTTTTGAGCCTCGCTGCCGCAACAATTGGCACATCCATCACAAGACAGGACAAATCCTCATCTGTGTTGGCGGGCGCGGATGGTACCAAGAATGGGGCAAGCAGCCCGTCGAGCTCACTCCGGGCAAAATCATAGAGATACCTGCCGAGGTTAAGCACTGGCATGGGGCGGCCCGAGACAGCTGGATGCAGCACCTTGCCTTCTCTGTGCCCGTTGAGGAAGTTTCTTCGGAATGGCTTGAGCCCGTTGACGACGAGACATACGACAAACTCAACTAAACCCCATCTATACTATCGGACCTTGGCTCGGCTAGTCCCCTCCTTGCCGGCTGAGGCCCGATGTATATCTATAATGATGCCTTTTCTCCCACGCCTTAGGCCTCCTGGATTATTCATACTTCTCTTGTTGTCACACTGGCAACACATATTAGCATATCTCGGTGTTTTTTTTCATAGAGCCACACAGAGAGACAAAACAAGGCCTGACCTGCCAATAGGTAAGTCAAGCCTTGTCTTGTCTCAATAGAGCTGATACTACTTCTCTATCTCTTTATAGTAACGATAGGTACCGACCTTGAGCTCATCGGTAGCGTCATCAGAACAAACGATGATAGCATTACGATGATATTGCAGGCATGTAATCGTCCACATACTGCTTATGCTACCCTCAACAGCATGCTGCAAAGCGCGCGCCTTATTGTGTCCGTTGGCGAGGATGAGTACTTCATCAGCTCCCATCACTGTACCGACGCCCACAGAGAGAGCCTGATGAGGCACCTTGTTAACGTCATTGTCAAAGAAGCGGGAATTGGCAATCAGCGTGTCTTTGGTAAGGTTCATCACGCGAGTACGGCTGGAGAAAGAAGAGCCCGGCTCGTTGAAAGCGATATGACCGTCGGGTCCCATGCCACCGATGAAGAGGTCGATGCCACCGCACTCGACGATCTTGCGTTCGTACTCGTCACACTCCTCAGCCAGGTCTGCGGCGTTACCATTAAGGATATGGATATTCTCAGCCGGGCAATCCACATGGTCAAAGAGATTGTCGTGCATAAAGTAGTGGTAGCTCTGGGGGTGATTTTCAGGAATGCCCACGTATTCATCCATGTTGAAGGTGATGACGTGCTTGAAGCTGATGCGTCCTGCCTTGTAAGCCTTCACAAGTTCTGCATACATGCCCACAGGCGTACTTCCGGTGGCCAGACCCAGTACAAATGGATGCTGAGCTGTGGGATTAAACTTGGTAATCTTGTCGATGATATACTCGGCTGCCCACTTTGACATGCCGTCATAATCATCCTTAATGATAAGTCTCATAACTCTATCTTGTTTGTTGTTTGATTTTTGAGCTACAAAGTTAGCAAATCTTTGGCAATCTATCTCTAACAAAACCAATTTTAATCATCTAAAAATCTGATACGATATCATCCGAAGTCATCTTCATCCAGGGACATCAGCGAGACACAAGATACGCAAAGGCTTCTCTATCCACTTTAACAGAGAATTTTTCCGCGAGCGTCCTGCCTGTAAATACTAGTCTCAATTCTGATCAAGGACAAATAGTAACAAAATATTTTATAAAAAATTGACTTAAAAAGTCCGATTCAAATCTGAATGCAGAAAGATAAAATTTTGCTCAAATCGCCTCTATAACGAGCTGAAAACCAACGAATTGTAAATAAAATTTCATCCTTTTATAACTAACTGGCTATCAAGCAACAACAACTTGCCTTCTAGTTTAAACTACATCAGTCCTAGTTTAAAATAAGTCCGACCTTGTTATGCTTACAAGGCGACTTGTCATCACTCCTTCGGACCTGTATAAAACAGTATCCCAGATTTATTATATAAAAAATTGAGCCGTCTAAAAGAAACGGCAAGCTGTCGTTTGCCTTCGGGGAGTCCCAAGATAAAAGCCTCAGTTTTTCACCCGCAACTCTATCCTGAAAGTCGTGCCTCTACCTATCTCAGAGTTTCTGACATAGATGCGGCCATGATGATATTCCTCTATGATACGTTTGGCCAAGGAGAGTCCGAGTCCCCATCCACGTTCCTTAGTCGTATATCCCGGCATAAAGACACTCTTCCAGTGATTTTTGGCAATACCCTTGCCCGTATCGGCCACATCTATGATGACAAGGCCCGTAATCTCGTGTGCGGTAATCGTAATCTGCCCTTTGCCTTGCATCGCATCAATGGCATTTTTGCACAGGTTTTCTACGACCCACTCAAAGAGGGGCGCACTCAGCTTGACCTTGACCGGTGTAGCAGGCAGGCTGCAGATGATTTTGACCTTGCTTGACGATCGCATCGAGATATAGTCGACGACGTGCCAGATGATTTCCTTGAGGTCTTCCTCCTTAAGTTCTGGTCGCGAACCGACCTTGGAGAATCGTTCCGCAATGAGTTTCAGGCGCTCGATATCCTTGCCCATCTCAGGGATAATGGCATCATTGGGATGATTGTCCTTAAGTATCTCTTGCCAGGCAATGAGCGAACTGATGGGAGTACCCAGTTGGTGTGCGGTTTCCTTGGTAAGTCCGACCCAGACACGGTTTTGTTCCGCGCGCTTAAGGCTCAATAGGGCGAATATCAAGATTAGAATAAAGATAGCCAGGATAGCAATCTGCAAATAGGGATAAATCGCGAGGCGCTTCAGTGTGAGTGAATCCTCATAGACGATTTCGAGATATTCATCCTTAACCTTATGCGACTGTAAGCTGTCCGATGGTTCCGTATAATAAATCTTGATGGAGTGACCCTGACTGCGCATTTCGTGCACCTTATTTTGCAGATAGTCAATCGAGTCCTCCGGTGTTGTATAGCGAAACTTTAAGTTACGAAACTGCAGTACATCTCCCTTCTCATTGAGCACAATGACGGGGATAGTCGTATTGTCGTTGATGACCTTGAGTACAAGGTTGAGATCGGTGTTTTCGTCAGCAGTATTAAGCGTACGCATGGCTTCCGCCCAGATGTTCATCTTGGAGGATACGTCTCTCTGCATATCCCGCAGGAGATAGTGGGAAAAAACGAGCGACACGGCAGCTATGAGAATAGCTGCGAGAATGAGGATGTTGCGTATACTGCGATATCTATCGGTCCACTGCATGGGCAAGTCCCTTACATCATATATTAAACGCAAAAATAGGAGGATTATTTCACATATTCGGGGAGAATAGCCAAAAGTCCGCAATATATTTTCATTTCGCCCGATACTCTCGGCCCATGGGTGTAAGATTTTTGCTACCTTTGCAGACTATGCCACAGTTCAAACTAGTATCAGACTATCAGCCCACAGGAGACCAGCCTCAGGCCATCGAGCAACTGGTCGAAGGTCTACGTGATGGAGAGAAGGCCCAGACCCTCCTTGGCGTGACGGGATCGGGCAAGACTTTTACCATCGCCAATGTCGTGGCCCAAGTCAATATGCCAACCCTCGTGCTGAGCCACAACAAGACACTTGCCTACCAGCTGTATCAGGAGTTTAAGGCCTTCTTCCCCGACAATGCCGTCGAGTACTACGTATCTTACTACGACTACTACCAGCCGGAGGCCTACCTGCCTGCTACCGACACCTATATAGCCAAAGACCTCAATATCAACGAGGACATTGACAAGTGCAGACTCGCGGCGACATCCGTGCTGCTCTCAGGCAGACGAGACGTCATCATCGTATCCTCTGTATCGTGCATATATGGTATGGGCAATCCGGCGGCTTTTTACGAGACTGTCATAGAACTCAAGGTCGGCATGCGACTTGACCGCAACGTCCTCATGCGCAAACTGGTCAACTCGCTCTATGTACGCAATGATATCGAGCAAAAAGCCGGCAACTTCAGTGTCAAGGGTGATACCGTCTGGATCTTCCTTGCCTACAGTGATGATGTGATACGCGTGACCTTCTGGGATGATGAGATTGACGGCATCGATCAGATCAACGCCCTCAATGGAAATAAACTGATGAGCTTTGAGGAGTACAAGATCTATCCAGCCAATCTCTTTGTCACATCAGAGGATACGGTACATCAGGCAACCGAAGAGATAGAGCGCGATTTGGAAGTTCAGGAAAATCTCTTTCGCGAACAAGGAAAAAAGATTGAAGCGGACAGACTCCATGAGCGCGTCACCTACGACGTAGAGATGATACGCGAGCTCGGACATTGCAGTGGCATAGAGAACTATAGCCGCTACTTTGACGGACGAGCCCCCGACACCCGCCCCTTCTGCCTGCTCGACTTTTTTCCCAAGGACTTTCTGATGGTCATTGATGAGAGCCATGTCACGGTACCGCAGATTAACGGCATGTACGGAGGAGACCGCAGCCGCAAGGAGGCACTTGTCAAATACGGTTTCCGTCTACCCGCTGCCCTCGACAACCGACCACTCAAGTTTCAGGAGTTTCAGAGCATGCTTCACCAAGTCATCTATGTGAGCGCCACACCTGCAGACTTTGAACTGCAAGAGAGCGGAGGCGTAGTCGTTGAACAAGTGATACGCCCTACCGGCCTCCTGGACCCGGAGATTATCGTGCGCCCCAGCCTCAATCAGCTCGATGACTTGATGGAGGAAATCCAGGTTTGTAGGGAGCATGACGAGCGGGTACTCGTCACCACCCTGACCAAGCGTATGGCTGAGGACCTTACTGAGTATCTGCTCAATATGGGGATCAGTGCCAACTACATACACAGTGATGTCGACACGCTCCAGCGTGTAGAGATACTTAATAACTTGCGGCGCGGCACAATCCAGGTCTTGGTTGGCGTCAATCTGCTCCGAGAGGGTCTGGACTTGCCGGAAGTCTCTCTCGTAGCGATACTCGATGCTGATAAGGAGGGATTCCTGCGTAGCCATCGCTCTCTGACCCAGACAGCCGGACGTGCCGCACGCAATATCCACGGCCGGGTCATCATGTACGCTGACCATATCACCGACAGCATGCGCCAGACGATTGATGAGACCAACCGGCGGCGTAGCAAGCAGATGCAATACAATCAAGAGCATCACATCACACCGCGGCAAATCAAGAAAGCCATCGGTCAAGAACTGATTGCAGCAGACAGCAGCCGCAACAGCTATGGCAACAACATCCTCGCGGAGGAAGCCGTGGCCTATAAGAAGGTTTCCAAACTCGATCTCAGCAAAGAGACGGTCGAATCTTTACGCAAAAAGATGGAGGCTGCCGCCAAGGATTTTGACTTTATCTTGGCCGCCCAGTACAGGGATGAGATGCTCAAGCTGAAAAAGATACAACAAGGCCAAGCATAGACATGCCTGACCTTAAAACATATCTTACTACTTAGAGAGAGCAGCATACGCCGCCCTTATCTTTTGCTCCGTCTCCGGAGTTACCGGGACAAGAGGCAGACGCAAACGATTGCCCGTCATATTCATGACAGACAGCAAGCACTTGATGCCCGACGGATTGCCATCTACCGAGAGTAGGCGGTAAAAATCAAACAACTTACGATGGATCTTGAGCGCTTCTGCCTCGTTGTTATGTTGTAGATAATGCACCATAGAACCGAAAAGCTTGGGAAGCGCATTGCCGATCACAGATATAACGCCGACAGCTCCCATCAGCAACATTTCGTAAGTAATTGCATCTTCTCCGCTGATCACCCCAAAATCAGAGGGCAACGTCTCCAGTATGGTATCTATCTGATTGACATTGCCGGATGCCTCCTTGACGGCTACGATATTAGGTATATTGACAGCCATACGTCGAAGCGTAGCCGGCATGATATTGGCCCCGCAGCGGCCGGGTATATTGTAGACGACTATAGGTAAATCTGTGTTTTTGGCAACCACCTCAAAGTGCCGATATATACCCTCCTGCGACGGTTTGTTGTAGTATGGGCAGACAGAGAGTATGCCATCTACGCCACTAAAGTCAAAGCTCTTGAGATTGCGGACCAGCCTGTCTGTACTGTTATCCCCAAAACCAAGCAACACTGGGATGCGGCCTTTCACCTGTCTGATGACAAAATTCTTGACATCCTGCCTCTCCTTGTCACTCAAGCAAGGCGTCTCTGCCGTAGAGCCAAGAGCACACAGAAAGTCAGCTCTATTTTCAATCTGATACTCTATCAAGTCTGCCAACTGGCCGTAGGCAATACTCCCGTCCTCGGCAAAGGGCGTAACAAGAGCTATGCCAAATCCTCTGAATATGTTGTCCATGATATTAAAATGCTTTTGCTAACAAAGATAAGCCTTTTATTTCCGAATAAGCGTGCCAATTTTTCATAAAAATATTACCTACGGCTCACTTTTGATACAGAAATGACACTTGAAAAGTGTAGAACCTCTCAAAATTACACCTCGACTTGATAAAATTTGTCCAATTTTCTCCGATACGAAAATTGTTTTATACCATCATTTATTTAACTTTGCGAGTAAAATATTCATATTGATAGGAAATGAATAAGCGTTTTTTATAGTTTTCTTCTCTTTGTTTGTATGCCTCGCCTCCTGTTCGTTTGCCCAAGCGGACACATCAGCCGTATATCAGCCCTCGCCAGACAACATCCGGTCGAGGCAACAGTTTCAGGGCATGAAACTTGGCATCTTTCTCCACTGGGGCATCTACAGCTCTTATGCGCAAGCAGAGTGGTTCCTCTATGGGAAGGCGCTGGACCCTCATGAATACGCCAAGGCTGCACGCGGCTTTTACCCTATCCGGTTTGACGCTGATGAGTGGGTGCGCGCCTTCAAGGATGCCGGCGCACGCTATGTCACCATCACCGCACGCCACCACGATGGTTTCTCTATGTTTCAAAGCCGTCAGTCCGCATACAATATCGTCGACGCCACACCCTTCCACCGTGACGTCATTAAGGAGATGTCCCAGGCCTGCCAACGTCAGGGCATGCGGCTGCACCTGTACTACTCCCTCCTCGACTGGACGAGAGATGACTATCCACCGGGCAGTTGTGGCAAGAGGCTAAGGCGTACAGGCAAAGGTGATTACAACAGCTATTTTGCCTTTATGAAGTCGCAACTCACGGAGTTGCTCACGCAGTATGGTCCCATCGGAGCCATCTGGCTGGATGGAGAATGGGACCACAAGACTGGCTTTGACTGGCGGCTGCCCGAGTTGTACCAGCATATTCATTCCCTACAGCCCGCCTGTCTCGTTGGCAACAATCATCATCACGCCGTCATCCCCGGAGAGGACTTCCAGATGTTTGAGCGGGACCTCCCAGGAGAGAACAAGGCAGGATATTCGCCCAATGCTGTCATCAGTAAGTTGCCTCTGGAGATGTGTCAGACCATGAATAATTCGTGGGGATACACTGTGAGCGATCTCAACTACAAGTCTGTCGACCAAATCATCCACCTGCTCGTCAGCGCAGCCGGCAAAGGAGCCAACCTCTTGCTCAACATAGGCCCGCAAGCCGATGGCGAGTTGCCTGAGCTTGCCCTCGACCGGCTCAAGTCGCTAGGCAAGTGGACTAAAGTCTATGGTGAAACCATCTACGACACACGCCCTGCCGACATACAGCAGCCCTCTTGGGGCGCCGTACTCCAACGTAACAATCATATCTATCTCCACATCCTCAACGACAGTATCCGAGACCTCTCTCTTCCGCTTCATCACCGTGTGCTCAAGGCAAGCATATACGGCACCTCTACCCCTATTGCCTACAAGCAATCCCGTAAGTCCGGCTTCACCATGACGCTGCCCCAGATCCCCGTCTCTCCCGACTTGGTCATTGATTTACAGATTAAGGAGAAGTAATGACGGACCCCGTAAGCACAAGAGGTCTCGCAGATACCATATTGACTCAATGAGAGACAGATTTTGCAAGTACCAAGTCTGGCATCATCATCTCGGAGGACAAGGCTTATCATTTTAATACATGATCTTATTAAGACTTCTGCCGAGGCTTCTTTACTTTTAGAACCGACGGCTTTGGATTTACCCTAATTTGTATTATCTTTGCAAAAAAGAAAACAAGTAGTCTTGGCCCATGGACGATCCTTTTTTGCAACTCAGAGAGCAAATACTGTCGTGTAACAAGTGTGACCTCTGTCAGGGCCGCGTCCATGTAGTCTTTGGCGAAGGCGTACCCGATGCCAAGCTAATGTGCATCGGCGAGGGTCCTGGATACTATGAGGACCAGCAAGGGCGCCCCTTTGTCGGAGCTTCCGGCCAATTGCTCGACAAGATCTTGGCCGTAAGTGGATTTAGCAGACAGACCAACTGTTTCATTGCCAACATCGTCAAGTGTCGTCCTCCTCAGAACCGCGATCCGCGCCCCGATGAGCGCGAGGCTTGCATACCGTGGCTGATGCAGCAGATAGCCATCGTCAATCCGGCCATCATCGTGCTGCTTGGCGGCACTGCCCTCAAAGGACTCATTGACCCTAATGCCCACATTACCCGCTATCGGGGACAATGGCTCACTTGGCATGGGCGATGGGTCATGCCGACATTTCATCCCAGTGCACTTCTGAGGACACCAGCCCTCAAGCGAGACGCTTGGGAAGACTTCAAGAAGATTATTGACAAATACCGAGAGGTCGTTAATCCTCAGCATCATAGTGATTATCATTGACAGATTGAGATTTACTATACACACCCTCTCGCTCATCAGTCGCAATACTCTGCCCAACTAACAAACATTCATACATACTATTCATATGGACAAGATCTCCAGACGCAGATTTCTCAAGCAATCCGTAGCCGGTGTGGCAGCCGCCACAATACTCCCCCACACTGCCGTCGCCGCTCCCGCCAAGCATAAGTCACAAGCCTACTCCCACCACGTATTCCTCAACAAGCAGATTCCGGTCACAGGCCACTACGATGTAGTCGTCGTTGGTGGCGGCCCTGCCGGATTTAACGCAGCCATTGCCGCCGCACGCATGGGGGCTAAGGTCGCTCTCATCGAGCGGTACGGCTTCCTCGGAGGAATGGCTACTGCCGGATATGTCACTCCGCTGAGCGTCTTCGCCTTCAAGGGCCAGCTCGTCATCGGAGGTATTCCTTGGGAATTTGTCAATCGGCTCAAAGATATGGGAGGAGCCTTTCTAGAGATGCCCAAAGGCAATGTAGACTTTGACCCAGAGCTATACAAGCTATGTACGCAACGCATGGTTCTCGAAGCCGGCGTTGATCTGATTACCAACTCCTATCTGACAAATATCAAACAAGAGGATAACCGAATCACCCACGTGCTGATCGACAACAAAAACGGCACAGAAGCCCTTGAGGCCAAGACCTTCATCGACGCCACAGGCGACGGCGACCTCGCGTACATGGCCCACGTCCCCATGCAAACCAATCCGGATGGCGCACTTCAGCCCTCCTCCTACTGTTTCATACTCTCCGGTGTGGATACCGAGAGTGAGTTGCTCAACAAGTGCCTCTACCACAATGGACGCAACGGTCACAGCCAGTGTCTTCCGGTACGAGACAAACTACTCAAGTTGAAAGAAGCTGGAGAGAAATTGCCAGACTTCGGAGGTCCGTGGTTCTGCAACGTCCTTCACAAAGGGAGCGTTGCGGTCAACATCACGCGTACCTCCGTCGACGTCTGTGACAATCGAGCCTTCACCCGCGCCGAATGCCAATTGAGAGAGGATATTTTCAAATTCTCCGCCTTGCTCAAGAAGCACTTCGATGCTTTCCAAAATAGCTATGTCGCCTCTGTCGCCCCGCAAGCCGGTGTCAGAGAGTCCCGCCGCATCAAGGGCGTACACTCCATTACGGCCGAAGAGTACGCCAGTGGCTATAAATATGAAGACAGCATCTCGCGCGGAGCACACCCCATGGACATGCATGCCAGCAAGGGAGCCGGACAGAGTCTCATCTCGCTCAAGCAGGCTGGATACGTGACCTATCGCGCCCTGATTGCGCCAGACTATCCCAATCTGCTTGTCGCCGGAAGGTGCATCTCGACAGACAGACAGTCGCTTGCCTCTCTCAGGGTACAAGCCAGTTGTATGGGCACCGGTCAGGCTGCCGGTGTGGCCGCTGCTATGAGTTCGATGGGCGAAAAAGACGTGCAGCATATTGACACCCAGAAACTCGTCTCTACCCTCAGAACTTGGGGAGCCGTGATTTAGACGATTCATCCAGCACGCTACATTTTTATATATAAGAACGATATTCATTCACCTCAGACGCTCTAGCCTCTCAAGTCTAGCGTTTCTGAGGCGAAGGAGTTGTGTCGATTCTGTCGAAAAGGTAATTCGTTAAATATTGCGGAGGAGGCGAAAATCCCTATGCAAATGAAGGGACCGCCATAATACATCGTGTGAAACGCACCATCTGCCACATCGATTTCCGTTGCACACAGTCATCCGTTTTGGCACAGACGAACAAGGAAAAACAGTGAAAAAACACAATTGCAACTGGATTGCAAAATAATGGCACTAACTTTGCATTGTCAAAGAAAAAAACACTCAATCATCTAAGCCATGAAAAAAGAGACATACTCCGTCTTGGGGATGAGTTGTGCCAGCTGCGCCGTACACGTAGGCAAGGCGCTCAGTCAGCAAGTGGGAGTAAAATCCAGCAATGTCAACTATGCTAACGCAACAGCCCTCGTGGAGTACGACGAAACGCAGTGTTCACCGCTCACGCTGCAGGCAGCGGTGAGAAATGCCGGATACGATCTCATGATAGACTCTGACGAAGACAAACTGGAGCTGATGCGACAGCAGAAATACCGCCATCTCCGCCTACGTACCGTCCTAGCCTTTGCGCTGGCCATACCGATGTTTGCCCTAAGCTTTGTAGAGGCGTCATGGGCCCACTGGCTGCTATGTATACTGGCCACCATCGTCGTCTTCGGACTCGGCAGCAACTTCTACAGCGCGGCCATCAAGCAGGCGCGCCATTTCACATGCAACATGGATACCCTCGTAGCGCTGAGTACCGGTATCGCCTATCTCTTCAGTCTCGCCAATCTACTCTTTCCCGATTTTTGGGTCCGTCACGGTATCAAACCGGCACTTTATTTTGATGCCTCTGGCATGATTATCGCCTTTATCCTACTCGGCAGACTTCTGGAAGCAAGAGCCAAGCGCAGTACGGCTTCTGCCATCCGCAAACTCATGGGTCTTCAACCTAAGACGGTCACAGTCGTCACGCCACAAGGCGAACAGATCAAGGAGATTAGCCAGCTGCAACAGGGCGACCGCATCCTTGTCAAGCCCGGTGAGCGTATCGCCGCCGACGGGCAAGTGGTACAGGGCAGTTCTTATGTCGACGAGAGCATGCTGACAGGCGAACCGCTGGCGGTAGGCAAGCAAACCGGCAGCCGCGTCTACGCAGGTACGCTCAATCAGCGTGGTGCCTTGACCGTATCGGTACAAGGGTCTGCAGGCGACACTCTGCTAAGCCATATTATCAAGATGGTCCAGGACGCCCAAGGCTCCAAGGCTCCGGTACAGAAGATGGTGGACCGCGTGGCGGCTATCTTTGTGCCGACGATTATTGTCCTCAGCCTTATCACCCTCACCTGCTGGCTCCTGCTGGCTCCCGAGGCCGGACTTACACGAGGCATCGTCTGTATGGTAACCGTGCTCATTATCGCCTGCCCATGCGCGTTGGGCTTGGCTACCCCGACGGCGCTCATGGTCGGCATGGGCCTCGGCGCTCAAAATGGCATCCTCATCAAGGATGCACAAAGCCTCGAGACTGCCAAGCGAGTGGACACAATCCTCTTTGACAAGACCGGCACGCTCACCGAGGGTAAGCCCAAAGTTGTCCACAAGGCCCTTGACAGCCATACAAGTGAGGCCACTGTCTCATTACTCCTCCTTGCCTTGGAGCACAAGAGTGAGCATCCCTTGGCTACAGCTATCTGCAACAGTCTGGACAGACAGGCTACAGGAGAGACTGAAGAAGTCACGGATTTCGCAAGTCTCACGGGACAGGGCGTCACAGGTAAGATCAAAGGGAAAAACTATCTGGCCGGCAACGAAAAGATGATGCAGGAACATCACATCAGCCTACCGTCCAACCTCAAGTCCCAGGCTGACCAGTGGCAATCCCAAGGAGAGACCATCGTATGGCTGGCCGACGACACGCAGGCCCTGGCAGCCGTAGGCATAGCAGACCATATCAAGGAGTCATCGGCTGAGGCCATCCGTCAGATACGGGACATGGGCATCCAGACCTATATGCTGACTGGTGACAATCAGGCCACAGCGGCCCAGGTGGCCCATCAGCTGGGTATAGACCACTACGAGGCAGGAATGCTTCCTCAGGACAAGGCCCTATATATCAAGCGACTCCAGCAAGAGGGCCACACCGTGGCCATGACTGGAGACGGCATCAATGATGCCGCCGCACTTGCCCAGGCTGACCTCAGTATCGCAATGGGCCACGGCACCGACATCGCCATGGAAACGGCCATGGTCACCTTGCTCACCAGCGACTTGCTCAAGATACCCCAGGCCATCCGGCTCAGTCGCCTCACAGTACGCACGATACACCAAAATCTCTTCTGGGCTTTCATCTACAACCTGCTGGCCGTACCCATCGCCGCAGGCGTACTCTACCCCATCAACGGATTTCTTCTCAACCCAATGATTGGAGGTATTGCGATGGCATTTAGCAGCGTCAGCGTGGTAACCAACAGCCTCCGACTCCGCTTCAAACATCTGACAGAGAAAAATCAACAAACTCAAAATCTAATTCCAAATACAAACACCATGACAAAGAAGACATTCAAGGTAGAAGGCATGATGTGCCAAAACTGCCGCAAACATGTAGAAAAGGCGCTCAACTCTCTCCCCGGCGTTACTGCCTCTGTAACGCTTGAGACCGGACAGGCCGAGGTCGAGATGGCCGACAAGGAGTATACCCGCGAGGAGCTCCAGCAAGTCATCACCGATGAGGCCGGAGACTACAAGATCATCTAGCCCTCCCGATTCCCCTTCTGGTTCCGGCATCGCCCGGCTCCCCTATCCTATTCAGACAGCATGTATCCTATCTCTTGATAAGACGCTTGCTGTCTGTGTATGTTTTTCTCTACACACCGTTGTACGAGTAACTCTCCCTTACCCCCAACTTGCAGAAGTGTCATCTCTGTCCCCTCTACTTCTGGCAAATGTCTTTGAACGGGTGCAAGCATGAAGAGTGAGGACTCGCGTTCTGTCCCCTCAAAGTCAACGTTCATTCTCCCGCCATTGCTATTTTGAAGCCCATAAAAAATAGTATAAATCAAAAGTCAATTTGTTTCAGACAGAAGATTCAGACGATTGTGCAAAAAGAAACTAAATTCTTATCTCTTAAAATCTTCACCCCAAAGCACTTTTTTATCGACGATTATTTGCCTTAAAAAGAATAAAAAGCGTACCTTTGTACGCAGTCTGGATGAAGGTTTTGAGTTTCTTATGTCATAGATAAAAAATCACGTTCTCATATTGTATCTGCCGCGTATAAGGTGAAGATAGTTTGCGGCATTTTGGCGGATTTACTTTACTGACGAAGCGTAGAACTTAGACTGATTTCCAGCAGATTAGGATTGGGGGAAAACTACCAGATATGACTGCATCGTTCGGTGCAACTTATCGGCTAGACGGTATAGTACCTTCTTGGGCAGAGCAAAGCCTCTTGTCCCCTCTCCATAAGCGTAACGTCGCAAAATGGGGTGTCCTCTTGCTATAACTTCACCCTAACAACGGCAGAACCAATGGATACAGTAGAACCGACAAGGTGGTATGTGCTGAGAGCGCTCTATGGGAAAGGTGCCGACGTCTATGAAGATCTGAAGAAATTGTCTCTTGACGCTTTCTTCCCTACCCACCGCGTCGTGCAGAGGAAGAATAGCGTAATGGTCATGAACATAGAGCCCTATATCCCGAGCTTAGTCTTTGTGCGCTCACAAAAATCCAGGCTGGAGAAGTACATGCTAAGCGGCCATGGTCCCTCTCGATACGCTCACTTCTATAGAGACCGACTCAAGGGCAAAACTGATAATTTCAAAAATCCACCGTTGGTTATTAGCGACAGAGACATGGATAGCTTCCAGATTATCTGCGGCGCACCCAAGGATGACATCCAGATCGCCGACAGCAGTCTGGTCAATTTCAAGACCGGTCAGTGGGTCAGGGTCACAGAAGGAGAGTTCAAAGGAGTCATCGGCCGCATTGCCATATGGAAAAATCAGACCCGCATCGGTGTTGACATCGAGGGCCTATTCACCGTCTTCACCACCTATGTCCCCAAGGCATTTATCGAGCCCATACCTGAGCACATGGAATGAGCAAAACGGCCATCAAGCTACAGGACACAATAATCAATATATATCACAAAATAGGAGACTTCCCAAGCTTCCAGAATGTAGATGTTCTATGAAGATTGACGTGGCTCCACGCAATGCTGCCTAGACTGCTCGCTATTGATTAATAAGTTCTAATTTTTACTCAGCCTAACATAAAACGGGGTACATGAAAGTACCATGTTTAAAGGTGTTAGGTAACAATTGGACGCTTAAGTAAATATACTTTTCAAATTTTTAATCATGATACGGAATTATTCTCATTATTCAGTTATAGTTTGTGAGTTAAAGGACAATAATCAAATTCTCCCTTTAGGAACTGGCTTTGTCGTAACTGAAAACAAAATAGTCACGGCCTTTCATGTAGTCAAAAGTTCAAAAAAATTGGGGATTGTACTTTCTAATGATATAAACATATTTAGCTATCAATCTGTAAAAACGACAAATCTTAATTGTTTAAGTGTTACCATTGGAGAAGCCAACCCTTTGAATGATCTTTGTATATTGGAGATACAAAATGGAAAATTCGATGGTATTCTTCCATCTATATCTTCTTTAGACTATGTAAACATAGGAGAAAGATTGGGAATGTGGGGATTTCCGCATTGTACATTAGGACGTAGACTTTTGACATATCAGGAAATGGTGGTTGGTGCAAAGATGCTAATGGGAAATGAAATACAATATAAATATGCAACTGTGAATATTCAAACACGCCCAGGGCAATCTGGCTCATTGATTACTAATTCTATTAATGGTGATATTGTTGGAATTCTACTTGGCACATATGCTCCAAACTGTGGAGTGATGATTGCAGGTATTAATCCTTTAGAACTTAATCAGTCGTCTTACTGCATTTCGGCTGAATATATTAAAGAAATGTTATGAATATTGAGCAACACACAATAGAAGAATGGCTTTCTGGAGAAAAAATATATAAAAAAGAAATAGTTAGGACATTACTTCAAAATCATTCTGAAGAAGAAGTGGCAAAGATTATACTTACTTCAAATGGAGTTGAAAACACAAGTTCTTTTGGAGGCAATGCAACGCAACTACCAAATGAAACTTATTGGAATCGATTCAAAAAGGAATTTGACATGTTTATTTGTGGACATCCAAAATATCAAAAATTCATAGATGAGATAAAAAAGAATGGCAATATTATAAAAATAACGACAACTTCATTTATTGCTTCAGCTTTAGCGCCTTCTGTAGGATTTGCTGCCAGTTTTCTTACAGTTCCCGTTGTATTGATGTTGCAAGCGCTATCAAAAATATCAATTAATGCATATTGTCATAATATTCATTTCGAGTAGGTAATTACTTAAGTTCCGATCATGATGCCTGTCGCAGACATTTCGAGTATTACGTAAAGCTGATGTACCAAATTACGGATATGCAATGCTAGCTAAACACGATTGCGGGACAATAATACAGTTTTTTGTTGAATTCAACATGAGAGGAATCCTAATTATCCTTCAGATATTGCTGGGTAAGTTCGTCTATGATTGAAAGAATTTATATTGTTCAATAGAAAACAATGTCCAGTTAATTACCTTGTTCATAAAACTTTAAGTACAATTAGGCACATGTATATTAAGAAAATAGAGCTTGTAAACGTCCAAAAATGACGTATTGCTTAAAACCTTAAAATCTGTTACACTGTCCTCGACTTAAATTTATACAATTTATGGAGAGAACATCAGATTTTGAAAAGTTGCTCTTCCTCTATAAGACGGAGGGCAAAGGCATTAGCCTGGAACAGTTTTGTATCAACAATGGCATTAACTATCGTGCCTTTAACAAATGGTACCGCAACCACCATGAAGATGTAGTCCAGGTACAAGTGGTTGGGGCTCCAGAAGATAAAGGCAAGAGTCAATCATCGAGTGAGAAACAAGGAGGACATGAGACATTGATCACAGTCTCCCTCAGTTTCAGCAACGGGATGTATATGCGTCACAAGAATCTTACTTTTGCTAACATTCAGTGGACTTCACAACTACTACTTACGATGGGTGTGAAGGTGTTGAAGTATCTTCAGAGCTTCTTCAAGAAGTTCTCTGAAGGCTGTCGTGACTACGCTCAGATGCAGCCCGGACAACTCGCTATTGATTAATAAGTCTTAAATTTTACTCAGCCTAGCAGGAAGCGGGGTACACGGAAGTACCCTGTTTAAAGCCATTAGTCAACAATTGGGCGCTTACTAAGCACTCACAATTCTTTTAGGTCTATGAGTTGCCATTTACTCGTCTTGAAGATAGTTTCTACATTGAATGATTGAGAAAAAAGATGTATATTAGTAAAAAATAAACAGGAATTATGATATATAGAGGTTCGGAATGGAGACAATGGGATTTACATTTTCATACTCCATCGTCTTACGATTATAAGAATAAAAACGTGTCAAATGAGGATATAGTTAGAGTACTTTCCTCAAACCAGATTGCAGCTGTAGCAATAACAGATCATCATGTTATTGATATTGACCGTATCAAAGAATTGCAAAATTTAGGTAAAGGGAAAATAACTTTTTTCCCAGGTATAGAAATTTTGAGCGATGCTAAAGGAAAACAACCTGTACATATTATAGGTATATTTTCTGAGAATGCAGACCTTAATTACATTTGGGGACAATTGGAAAATCTGACAAACATAAAAAAAATCAAAGGAGAACATAAAGAGCCTAATGAAATATATTGTGATTTATTTGAAACTTGTAATCTAATCCATGAGCTTGGAGGTGTTGTGTCAATTCATGCTGGTAGTAAATCTAATAGCATTGATAGCATAACTAACTCTTTACCTCATTATGAAGCTCAGAAGGATGATATCAGTAAAGTTATTGATATTTATGAAATGGGCAAAGAATCAGATTGCGAGGAGTACAAAAAGCACGTGTTCCCAAGCATAGGCAAGGAAGTTCCTATGATTATATGTTCAGACAATCATAATATTGAACAATATACCCGTAAACAAAATTTGTGGATAAAAGCGGATCTTACATTCGAAGGTCTAAAGCAAATTATCTATGAGCCTAATGAACGTGTTGTATTATGTCAATCCAAACCAGATGAAAAAAACATCTATAATGTCATAGATAGTGTGGTTTTATCCGAGCCGGGATTCTGGGAAGGTACTATACCTCTAAATCCTAACCTAAATACTATAATCGGAGGGCGGTCTACTGGAAAATCTTCTCTTTTGAAGGCAATAGCAGCTAAACATTCATGTTCTGAAGTATCACCCGAAGATTATATAATGAGCCATCTTGATAATGTCACTATAAATTGGAAAGATGGAAGTGATCAGGGGGACCGCGATATAGAATTCTTTCCTCAAAATTACATGCTTAGAATAGCTAATAGTAGCGAAGAAACCAATAAATTAGTTGAGGGCATAATAAAGCAAAAGGATGAAGGTAATTTGTTGTCTGAACTAAACGCTAAGTTAGAGTCAGGTAAAAAAGAAATCAGAGAAAAAATATATACGGTATATAATAAAGTAGATGAGGTTCGCAAAACCATTAGCTTATTAAAGGAAAAAGGAAACAGGGATGGCGTTGTACAACAGATTAATCTTTTTAAATCAAAAATTGACAATATTCAAAAACAAAGTACTTTGAATGAGCAAGAATTATCCCAATTTCAAAGTTATCTACACTCTATTCAAGAATACAACAAGCAGATAGATGCAGCAAACAAAGATTTGATTGCATTTTCAAAAATTAAAACACAATCTCCAATCTACTCGAATTTTGAGTATGAGAATGGACTAAGCCTTCTTGAGTTCCAACAAAATGCATCAGAAGCAGTAAGTCAATTTAGAGAATTACGTACAGAAACCGAACATAAATGGATGAATATAGTTGACGAATTTATTAAAAAGACTCAAACTGCAAAAACTGAAATAGAAAATAACATTAATCATATTATATCAACAGAGCTTTATAAGAGGGGTATTGATTATAATACTGGGAACAAAGAACTTTCTCAATTGAGCGAGCAACTAAAAGATGAAAACAAAAAATTAGATGAAATTGACACCCTAGAGAAAAATAAAGATAGCCAAATTAAACAGATAAAGTCTTTATTGTCTGAGATTGTTAAAGCACACGTAGCTTTTAAGCAAGAATGTAAAGATATTGAGGATAAACTGAAAATTGAATTTGAAGGGTTGTCAATAAGGGTTGCTGCAGACCTCAGATCCCAAGAATTAAAAGACTTCCTTGAATCTAAGTTTAACTTAAGAGGATTCTCGCGGCAAGAATATGTTTCTAATATTCTTGATCAATATGATATAAGCACTATGAGCATATGTGAGGGATTAATCAAAGATTTAATCTTTAATAAATTAGAATTGAAAGGAGCAAACAACCCTTTATCTGTTTCAGTAGACTTTTTCTCGACAAATTGGTATAGACTTAATTATAAGCTCAATTATCAAGGAGATGAATTTGACAAAATGTCAGAAGGCAAGCAAGCTTTTGTTATATTGATGCTACTTCTTGAATTTAGTGACAAAAAGACTCCTATTCTAATTGACCAGCCAGAAGATAGTCTGGATAATCGTGCCATTTATAACGAGCTTGTAACATATATAAAAAAGAAAAAGAAAGAACGTCAGATAATATTGGTTACACATAATTCAAATGTTGTTGTTAGTGCTGATTCTGAAAATGTGATAGTAGCTAACCAAAATGGCACGAATAGTCAAAATGCAAACAATAATAAGTTTGATTATATCAACGGTTCCCTTGAAAACACTAAGAAGAAAGACAAAACGATTCCTGATACTCTCAGGTCACAAGGTATACGGGAACACGTATGCGATATATTAGAAGGCGGTAAGATTGCGTTTGAAAAGAGAGAACAAAAATATGGATTTAAAAAATGATATGTATGTTCTAAAAATTTAAGCAAACACTTAAGTTAATAAATATCAATGCAATACACGTCCGAAAATAACAAGCGTATAGCCAAGAATACCATGTACCTGTACATGCGTATGTTTGTGATACTTATTGTATCGCTGTTCACCTCACGCGTGATACTTCAGGTATTAGGTGCTTCAGACTATGGTACATATAATATCATAGGAGGAGTTGTAGTACTCTTCTCATTCATTAACGGAGCGCTGACAGCAGCTACCCAACGCTATCTGAATTTCTACATAGGTAGAAATGACTTGCAGAAAACTCATGATGTATTCTGCATGAGCATGAATATCTATATAGTACTATCCGGAATTTTTCTTGTATTAGCAGAGACCGTCGGACTGTGGTTTGTGAATACTCAGTTGAATATTCCTGACGGAAGAATGTATGCGACTAATTGGATTTACCAGTTCACTGTATTTTCGTTCATGCTTAATTTGACGAGAATTCCGTATAATGCATCCTTGATCGCTTATGAGAAGATGGACTTCTATGCTTATCTGAGCCTATTGGATGTAATACTAAAGTTAGGCATTGTCTATCTGCTGTATATTTCACCTATTGACAAGCTCATTGCATATGGCTTCTTGTTTATGCTTATTGATTTGGTAGATAATATAATCTATAGGGTCTATTGTAAGAAGAAATTTATAACTGCAAGTTACCACTGGATATGGGATAAGCGCATGTTCAAGGATCTATTTGCCTTTTCTAGCTGGTCTCTTTTTGGTAATGCCGCATCAGTGTTTGTGCAACAAGGTATGAATATACTGGTTAATATTTTCTATGGCGTAACGCTTAATGCCGCGTTGGGAATTGCGAACCAGGTAGCGGGCAAAGTCGTACAGTTCTTCAGCAACTTTCAGACTGCATTCAACCCGCAAATTGTTAAATATTACGCAGAAGGTAAGAAAGAAGAGTTCTTTAAATTAATTTATAGGTCATCTCGTTTATCTTACTATTTAATGTTTATAGTATCTTTCCCATTAATGCTTAAGATAGATGATGTTCTTAATCTATGGCTCGTTGATGTTCCTAAGTTCACAGGTATTTTCTGCCAACTAATCTTGATTTTCTATCTTATAGAAGCTTTAACAGGACCTTTGTACATGTCTGTACAAGCCACTGGAAAAATCAGAACCTATCAGGTAATAGTTTCGACCATCAATTTTATCAATCTTCCTATTATATATATATGCTTGAAAGAAGGGCTTGCGGTATGGAGCGTGTGGGTAGTGCGCATAATTATTGATATTGCAATCTATTTGGCAAGATGTTTATATCTAAGAAAAGGCATATCATTGTCGCTTGGCGACTATTTCGCAGAAGTGATAAAACCGATTTCTCTATCTTCCATTGCAGCAATGCCAATACCGGTACTATTTGCTTATACAGCCAAAGGTTACTATTTTAATTTTGTTGGTTCAGTTGTGCTTGCATTAATTGCAAGTGGCCTCTCCATATTCCTTTTAGGATTAAAAAAAGGAGAAAGGAAAAAGTTAAAGTCTATTGTTATGTCTAAGATACACAAATAAATGCGTTTCAGAAATTATATAAAAAGAATTTTGACCTATGTCCTCAATGGTCAACCACAACAAGTTGTATATCCTCAAATATGCTTGTTAAAATTTAGCAAACTATTGGAAGGACGTACTGCAATAGTTACAGGTGGAACAAGCGGTATAGGCTATGCAATAGCAACGGCTTTTCTGAATGCCGGTGCAACGGTTATCATTACTGGCAGGAATCAAGGAAGAATTACTACATCTGTAGAAAAGCTAAAAGCAGAGACTTCATGTGATAGAGTATATGGGAAAGTCTTGAACAACACCGAAGTATCTACATTTGACGAAATCCTCAATGATATATTAAGCCATGAAGAAACAAGCAAAATTGACATTCTTGTCAACAATGCAGGTGTCAACTTCAAAGGAATGCCAAATGCAACAGAAGAAGAATACGACAAAGTAATGGATACTAACCTGAAAGGTGTCTTTTTCTTGTCGCAACTGTTCGGCAAATATCTTGTCAAGAAAGGTATCCGGGGAAATATTCTGAACATAGCCTCTTCTTCAAGCCTCCGTCCAGCTGACTCAGCTTATACATTAAGTAAATGGGGAATACGGGCATTGACATTGGGGCTTGCCAAATCGTTAGCCAAGAATGGTATAACCGTTAACGGCATAGCCCCTGGGCCTACAGCCACTCCTATGATGATAAAGGACAAAAATCAGAATATGGCATTAGATAGATTACCGCTGGGTAGATATATTATGCCGGAAGAAATAGCCAATATGGCAGTTATCCTCGTAAGCAACATGGGCCGAAGCATTATGGGAGACATCATCTATATGACAGGTGGTGCAGGACTTCTTACGTTCGACGATGTGGCATATTCGTTTTAATTTTTCAAATTTAAGAAGATGATGAAGCATGCAATATTAATGACTGTCTATAAAGATGTAAATCTTGTCAATCGTTTGATTAAATCTTACCCAGAATCCTTTGACATCTATATTCATATCGACAAGAAGTCATACATTAAGCCATCCGATATCCATAGAGATAATGGTAAAGTTCAAACTATCAAGAAGTATAAAATAAATTGGGGGGGGTACAACCATGTGTTGGCATTTTTTGAACTTCTCAAAGAAGCTTATAACAAAGGAAAATACGATTATTTCCATTTGGTTACTGGTCAGGACATGTTTGTTGGCAGCCAAAATCAACTTGATGCTTATATTTTATCGAAGGTTAAGGATTCATGTTTTGTAGAAAACAATACGATTCCTTGTAAAAAATATTCGTTTTGGGATTATGGATATGGAATTATAGACTACTTTATACCATCAGATTTAATTGATTTCAACCAAAAAACTAAAAAGGGAATTTATCTTTATAGATTTTTTAAATTAGTCGAAAGGAGATTACACTTAACTCGTAAAAGACCTTCAGAAACATACTATATGGGTTCCGTCTATTGTAGCTTGTCACATAAAGCGGTTAATTACATATTGAATGATCCTATGTCTTTTAAGATACTTAGACGTTTGAAACATACTCTATGTGGTGAAGGCATATTTTTCCCTACTGTTGCAATGTATTCCGGTTGCCCAGTTACAGGAAAAAATCTCACTTATGTTGATTGGAGTGATCCTATTGAACATCCAAAAATATTAGATGAGACTGATTATGGAAAATGGGGTGAAGAGAAATTCTTTATTAGAAAGATAGATAAGCAAAAGAGTTGGAAGTTAATTGAATTAATTCAACGAAATAACAATTTACAAGAATGAAATCGTACTTTAATGCCAAAAGTTTATTACGTAAAATATTAATTGAAAGATTTAAGCCCGTCATAAAGGCAGAGGTACCAGTGTTGTCTTCTTCCGAATTGTTAAAAGGTAGAATGGCTCTTATTACCGGTGGATCTAGTGGTATAGGTTTTTCAATAGCTAAGTCGTTTCTAACTGCTGGGGGGGGGGTTATCATCACAGGTCGTAATAAGGAAAAGCTGGACAAAGCATTGAAGGAACTTGGGAATGAAGACCGTGTTTTTGGCTTTGTAATGGATAATTCAACTGTAGGACTGTTTGAAGAATCTCTGAAGGAAATACTAGTAACGATAAGCACTAAGGATTTTAAAAAAATTGATATACTTGTCAATAATGCCGGCGTGAATAGCTTTGGGATGCCCAAGGCTACAGAACTAGATTATGATAAAGTAATGGACACAAATCTTAAAGGCACATACTTCCTGTCTCAGACATTTGCTTCATATATGGTGAGAAATGGTATTAAAGGTAATATCTTAAACATAGCCAGTGCGTCTTGCCTTCGTCCTGCAGATTCGCCCTACATTCTTAGTAAATGGGGAATCAGAAGTCTGACTTTAGGAATGGCAAAGTCACTTGGAAAATATGGTATTACAGTTAATGGTATAGCACCAGGTCCCACCGCTACTCCAATGATGCAAATATCGAGTAATAGCGATATTGCTTTGAGCAGATTGCCATTAGGCCGATTTATCTTGCCTGAGGAAATCGCCAATATGGCGGTCGTTCTCGTAAGTAATATGGGGCGTTCAATTATGGGCGATATGGTTATGATGACAGGCGGCGCTGGCAATCTAACATTTGACGATGTCCCTTATAATTTTGAAATCAATCAATAACTATGATATATACAATACAAGAGAATGTGAGAATAGTTATCTCTTTACTTAAAGAGTATAATATTCATCATATAGTAGTAAATCCAGGTGGAACCAATATTCCGATAGCACAAGCAGTACAGGACGATCCTTTCTTTCATTGCTATTCGGTGCCTGACGAACGCAGTGCTATGTATTTTGCTATTGGACTACATCTGCAAACAGGAGAAGTCATAGCGACGTCGTGTACCAGTGCACAAGCTACTCGTAACTATGTGCCAGGTTTGACTGAGGCTTTCTATAAGCATACTCCTATTTTAGCTATTACTACTGCAAAACTTGAAAGATTTCAGTATCAGGATTATATGCAAGCACCTGATCAATGT
>Ga0256406_1000171_pt1 | contig 125028 bp, 111 predicted proteins | sample RumenRJG_03DNA_FD_185986 | JGI IMG/M metagenome (GOLD analysis project Ga0256406, IMG submission 185986) | Bovine rumen microbial communities from Lethbridge, Alberta, Canada - RJG_03 | ecosystem: Host-associated > Mammals > Digestive system > Stomach > Rumen | place: Canada: Alberta...
CGGGGTAAGGGGAAGGTGTCTGCATACAAGTCATGTCAAGCGTTTCTAAGCCTAGAGTCAGACACAATCGTCACAAGCAAGGGCTAAATCTGACACTCGAAAAATTATCTGCGGATTTTAGGTAGTATTTTATACGAAGGAAGAATGCTATTTCCTTTTCAAGTTACTTCATTTGTCCAGATCGCAGCAGAAAAGAATAAACCACTTCCGGCGTTTCTCTTGTATACACGTCAAGCGCTTCATATTCTTCTATCAGGTCGAGACGCGTGTCAAGCAATACCTTCATGCGATGTGAGTCTATTCGTTCTACACGTTTTCTGCCGTCATTATACATAACATAGCAAGTTCTTATCTTTGCCGCATGTCGTCTGACTTCGTGCTCATATTGCACATCGTCGGCAACATCGTTTATCAAGTCCTCCTTTGATGTTAAAAGAGTGAGAATGCCATTCACGACCCTGTCGGCAAAGGTTGGCAGTGCACGTGCATATCCGGAGCCGAAATCTACCATTGTAAAAACAACCTTGTTGTCTCCCAGCCTGTGGCATTTCACAAACCGCGATTTCTTAAAATGCTTTGAGAGCCTGCCGTAGCAATACACGTCTATGCCCTTGCAGTTTAGAAACAAGTCCTCGCCTATGCCTACGAACATGGCATTCCCAGCAGCCTTACGCACATGTTTGTCTTCCGCCTTGCTAATCCTGTATGGCGGTTTCAGTGCTTTCTTCATTTTCTTGGCAGAAAGGTGCCGCATAGAAATTTCACATTCCACGCCATTTTCGTTCTGCAAATCGTCGAACGTGGAATAATACTTGCTTTGCGAATAGCCACTGCCCGCAAACAAAAGACATATAAAAACGAATAAAATATATTTCATAACATTATAAAAATCAACCCAAACCTTAACGATAACTAAATGCCGACACACGATATGCATCAGAACAGCTATCGCTAAGGTTATGACTAAGGTTATAGTTTACTTATCTTTCCTTGTTGCTCTTATAAAATATACTATCAGAAGCAAGTAAGCTCCGAGTGCAAGCATCTCCGACAATGGATCTGCCATCCAGTCTTTATCAATGAAGTTGAGGTCGGCAAAGCGCAGTATGGCACTTAACACGCCCATCAGTGCACCTCCGGCAATAAAACCTGAAGCTATGAGTGTACCCTTCTCGCCACGTTCCTTGTTTACGTTCTCATCTTTGCTGCGTGTTGTAACAAACCAGTTTACAGCTCCACCGACGAGCAGAGGGATGTTAAGCTGTATAGGAATGAACATGCCAAGAGCAAACGGCAGGGCTGGTATCTTGCATATTGTGAGTATTATTGCAATCACTGCACCAATGGCATACAGTTCCCATGGCGCTCCCACACCGTTCATCAGCGGGTCGATAACGGCAGCCATAGCGTTTGCCTGCGGTGCTGCAAGGTCGCCCGAAGTGAAACCGTATGTCTCGTTGAGCAGCATCATGACACCGCCAACTGTCGCTGCCGACACCAGCGTGCCTAAGAATTTCCACGTCTCCTGCTTCTTCGGCGTGCTTCCGAGCCAGTAGCCCACTTTCAAGTCGGTTATGAATGCTCCTGCCATCGACAGCGCCGTACAAACGACACCACCCATGATGAGTGCAGCAACCATTCCACTTGTGCCTTTCAGTCCTACTGCCACCATGACTACAGACGCAAGTATCAGCGTCATAAGCGTCATGCCCGATACGGGGTTAGAGCCTACGATGGCAATGGCGTTGGCAGCAACTGTCGTAAAGAGGAATGCTATCACCGTTACGAGCAATATGCCTACTATGGCATGCAGCAGGTTTCCTTCCATCACACCAAACCAGAAGAACAGGAATGTTACTATAATCGTAACGATACTGCCTATTGCTATCACCTTGAAAGCTATGTCGCGCTGTGTGCGTTTCACTTCTTCGTTGCCACCGCTCTTGCCTTTCATTTCATTGGCAGCCAGCGATACGGCACCCTTTATGATGCCCCACGACTTGATAATACCAATAATTCCAGCCATTGCAATACCGCCGATACCGATGCTTCTGCCATAGTTGAAGAATATATCTTCGGGCGACATCTGTCCTACGGTCTTATCTATTGCAGGATTCCACAGGTTGAGCACCGTGTCATGGAATAGGATATTCATTCCCGGCACTACGAGCCACCATACAAACAGCGAGCCAAGACAGATTATCAGAGCATATTTCAGTCCGATAATAAAACCGAGTCCGAGCACGGCAGCGCCTGTGTTTATCTTGAACACAAGCTTTGCCTTCTCGGCAATCATCTCTCCGAAGCCAAACATACGTGTAGTTACCTGCTCGTTCCACAGTCCGAATGTGCTTACAATGAAGTCATACAGACCACCGACAAGTCCCGCCATTACCAGCGGTTTAGCCTGGTCGCCGCCCTTGCTGCCGTTTACCAGCACCTGAGTCGTTGCTGTTGCTTCTGGGAACGGGTACTTTCCGTGCATGTCACTGACAAAATATTTGCGGAACGGAATAAGGAACAGTATTCCTATGATGCCGCCAAGTGCCGACGCTATAAATATCTTCATGAACGACGCACTCATTTCCGGATATTTCGCTTGCAGTATGTAGAGTGCCGGCAGCGTGAATATTGCACCCGCAACAACAGCTCCCGAGCATGCGCCGATACTCTGTATGATGACATTCTCACCCAGTGCCTTTGAGCGTTTAGATGCCGTAGAGACACCAACGGCAATGATTGCAATAGGAATGGCTGCCTCAAACACCTGTCCTACTTTAAGTCCGAGATAAGCGGCAGCAGCAGAAAACAGCACCGCCATGATTATACCCCATGTTACCGACCATGCGTTAACTTCGGGATAAACATTGTTTGGCGACATTACAGGTTCATACTGCTCGCCTTTTTTCAATTCCCGAAATGCGTTTTCGGGAAGCTGAATCATGTCTTTTTCTTCCATAATCTTCTTATTTTTTGTTTCTGTCTTTTAGTCTCATCCATGCGTACGGCTTGCGATGTTTCAGATATTCAAGGTTGTCTTGGTTCTGATATGCCTCTCGTTCAAACTTCAGCTGACGGTAGGCGTTGCCATGCATAAAAAGCCTTACTACCCACTCTATGAGATACCATACGTAGAAGCCAATTATGCCCATTTCTATTATCTGTGCAGTGTGTATGCGTTCATGGTTTATAATCTCCTTTGTCAGATTTACACCCTTATGCACGAACAGCACTCCGCACAGGTTTACTGCATCGAAACGTGGGAACGGCAATATTCTGTTGCGAATGATAAACATAGAGTAATTCTTTTCCACTGCAAATATATATAAAATATTCTGATTTTACACATTATTATATAAAAAACTGAACTTATGCTATGAATTTACGACATTTTGTCGTTTAAAAGGACATTTTGTCGCATTTTCACACATAGGCACAACTTTTGAGGAGAACATTATTAGAGAGTGATTGATAAATGAAAACCAAAATTAGAAAGGAGATACATATATGACATTAGACAAATTCACTATCAAGGCACAGGAAGCCATACAGGAGGCGGTCAACATTGCCATGCAGCACGGTCAGCAGGCAGTCGAGCCGGTGCACCTGCTGAAAGGAATCATTGCCAAAGGCAAGGATGTTTTCCAGTATGTTACGCAGAAAGTTGGTGCCAACGCATCGCAGATTGAGATGCTGGCAGAGCAGGAAATACAGCACTTGCCGCGCGTTCAGGGCGGTCAGCAGTATCTTTCCGGCGACAGCCAGCAGCTTGTGCAGAATGCCATGCAGCAGTCGCAGCAGCTCGGCGACGAGTTTGTTGCCCTCGAATCGCTGCTCATTGCTATGCTTGAAACGAAAAGCACGGCTTCGAGAATACTCAAGGATGCGGGACTGAGCGAGAAGGAAACACTTGCTGCCATAAAACAGTTGCGTGGCGGAAACCGTGTCAGCTCGCAGTCGGGCGACGAAAACTATCAGGCTCTTGAGAAGTATGCGAAGAACCTGGTGGCTGCTGCCCGTGCCGGCAAGCTCGACCCTGTTATCGGCCGCGACGAGGAGATACGCCGCGTATTGCAGATTCTATCGCGAAGAACTAAGAACAATCCTATACTCATTGGCGAGCCTGGAACGGGAAAGACGGCTATCGTGGAGGGGCTGGCGCAGCGCATCGTAAGGGGCGACGTGCCTGAAAACCTGAAAAACAAGCAACTTTACTCGCTCGACATGGGACAGCTTATCGCCGGCGCGAAGTACAAGGGCGAGTTTGAGGAGCGACTGAAGGGTGTCGTAAACGAAGTTACCAAGAGCGAGGGCGACATTATTCTGTTCATCGACGAGATACATACGCTCGTTGGAGCAGGTGCCGGTGAGGGTGCTATGGATGCTGCAAACATTCTGAAGCCCGCACTGTCGAGGGGCGAGCTGAGGGCTATCGGCGCAACGACGCTCAACGAATATCAGAAATATTTTGAGAAAGACAAGGCTCTGGAGCGCCGTTTCCAGACCGTAATGGTAGATGAGCCGGATGAACTGTCTGCCATTTCCATACTGCGCGGACTGAAAGAGCGTTACGAAAACCACCACAAGGTGCGCATACAGGACGATGCCTGCATTGCTGCCGTACAGCTTTCGGAGCGTTACATATCAGACCGTTTCCTGCCCGACAAGGCTATCGACCTGATGGACGAGGCTGCTGCCAAACTCAGGATGGAACGCGACTCGCTGCCGGAGGAGCTCGACGAGATTACGAGAAGGCTGAAGCAGAAGGAGATTGAGCGCGAAGCGATAAAGCGCGAGAACGACATGCCGAAGATAGAGCAGATAGACAAGGAGATTGCCGAGCTGCGCGAGGAGGAAAGCCGCTTCCGTGCGAAGTGGGAAGGCGAGCGCGAACTGATAAACAGGATGCAGCAAAGCAAGCAGGATATAGAGCAACTGAGGCAGGAGGCTGACCGTGCCGAGCGCGAGGGCAACTACGGACGCGTGGCTGAGATACGCTACGGAAAGCTGCAGCAGATAGAGGCTGAGATTGCCGAAACGCAGAAACAGCTGCACGATGCACAGGGCGACGACACGCTGGTGCGCGAGGAGGTTACGGCTGACGACATTGCGGAGGTGGTGAGCCGATGGACGGGAATACCTGTGGCAAAGATGTTGCAGAGCGAAAAGGAGAAACTGCTGCATCTTGAGGAGGAACTGCACCGACGCGTGGTAGGTCAGGACGAGGCTATCAGCGCCGTGAGCGATGCCGTCAGGAGGAGCCGCGCCGGACTGCAAGACCCGAAACGGCCTATTGCATCGTTCATATTTCTGGGCACGACGGGTGTCGGCAAGACGGAACTGGCTAAGGCGCTGGCGGAATACTTGTTCAACGACGAGCAGATGATGACTCGTATCGACATGAGTGAATATCAGGAGAAATTCAGCGTAAGCCGTCTAATCGGTGCGCCTCCGGGATACGTTGGATACGACGAGGGCGGACAGCTGACCGAAGCAGTAAGGCGCAAACCGTACTCAGTGGTGCTGTTCGACGAGATAGAGAAGGCTCATCCCGACGTGTTCAACATTCTGTTGCAGGTGCTCGACGACGGACGACTGACCGACAACAAGGGACGCACGGTGAACTTCAAGAATACTATCATCATCATGACGTCTAATCTCGGAAGCCAGCTCATACGCTCATACATTGAGGAGCATGCTGCAAACGGCGGCATGAGCGACAGCGCAACCATGAGCAACGGCGACGAGGAACAACTGAAAAACAGGCTCATGGAGATGCTGAAGCAGACCATACGACCGGAATTTCTCAACCGCATAGACGAGACTATTGTGTTTAAGCCGCTGACAAAGCAGCAGATTGCCGACGTCGTAAGGCTGCAGCTCGACGGCGTGGCTGCCATGCTGAAGAAGCAAGGCGTCAGCATCAGTTTCACTCCGCAGGCTGTGGAATATATTGCCGATGCTGGTTTCGACCCAGAATTTGGCGCCCGACCTGTCAAGCGAGCCATACAGCACTTGCTGCTGAACGACCTGTCGAAGCGCATTCTGGCTGGCGACGTGGACAACGGAAAGGAAATCATGGTGGACTCATTCGGCGACGGTCTGGTGTTCAGAAACTGATTTTCGACTGTATAACATTATGTTACGAACATCGTAACGATAGCATTAACCTTAGCGCTAACCATACTCTCAGCGCTAAGGTTAATTTATTTTCTATATAATTACTTGTGGGAGCACGTTTTCCCAGGCATTTTTCTGCCTCCCTGCAAAAACCGTGCCAAACTCAACGGAATTTTCTTTCAAACCGAAAATGTATGAAAAATTTTGACAGAGAAAAATCGTTCAAATAGAAGCGGAACTGTCCTTAAAACTGCAAAAATCTGTTAATTTTGATATCGGTGATAACTGTTAAAAATGTCAAAGAGTATCTTTGAGCCTACTATTTCGACTATTTTGACCTGCAAAACACTACGTCCGACACCCCCAAACACTATGTCTGACCTCCTCAAACAGTGTGTTTGACAATCTCAAACATACTCTTTGACAATTTTAACACTTGTATTTCGTGCACCCAAAGCGTATATTCACGACTAACAAACTGACTGTCAGAGAATTACAAATACATGCGAAATTTGGGCATATTTTGCCCATGCAATTTCCGAAACGACATTCGAGGGCACTCACGCGACAGTAAACGGGCGAAAAATGATTAAACAAAACTAACGTTAACACTAACCTTGACTACTCCGACATGCGTTAACTTGCAGGCGCAAAGTTAACGTTAAAGTCAGTGTAATGGTTAGTGTTAACGTTAGAGTTCAGATTATTGTCAAGTCTACAGCCTGTATCCCAGACTGAGAACTATCACGTTGTTTTTTACGTCTAAAAGTCCCAGTTTGTCTATATTACTGACTCCCAAGTTGTATCTTGCATCTACGATAAACCTGTTGCGCTCAAAACTTACGCCCAGAGGTATCGACACGTCAGTCGACTTAAATAATTTGTCGTCGTCGAGCGGCGACTTCTCGCCCAGTTTCACGCCCAGCTGCACACCGGCATGCAGTGCAAATCCGCTGCCAATATATCCGTTCAGCACGAGCGGGAAGTTAAGGTAGTGGATGTCGGTATTCTTGCCGCCAAAATTGCCGACCTTCTCATGATGGCACCCCTGCAGCATGTAGTGAGCACCGAGACTGACGCCCAGCATCGACAAAGCCTGATACTCCACGTCGCCGCCGACGCTCACGCCGACTCGCATCTTGGTGTCCATAACCTTGTCATCGATATCAGTATACACTTCCATGTTGCTCAGATTGGCTAACGTCATGCCGACACGCGGAATGAAGGAAACAGAGCCCTTCTCGCCCTGAGCACTGGCTGCAACCGCCGACAGCAGCATGCAGCACACTACAATCATCTTTTTTACTCTCATTATTATAATGCTGTTTTATTATAAACTATATCCTGTAGCCCACCGTAAACGTCATCACACCGTTACGGCTGTTGAAAAGATTGTACTCGAACACTTTAGTAACGCCAAAATTATATCGCGCCTCTATCAGCACACGCTCATACTCGTAGGCAACGCCGACAGGTATCGACACGTAGAAATCGCGTACTCCATGCCACTTGTCGTCGACATCATGCTGCGACTCGTAGACCGCCTTGTTGTCGTCCGACACCGTCCACACACTTTCGTTGCTCTTAACACGCGCATCAAGCAGGATTCCGGGCTGCACGCCAGCCATAATCGAGAAACCCTTAAATAGATACTGACGCACGAAAACAGGAACATTGAGATACTGCAAATTAAGCCTGAAATCCTTGACACCCTGAAAAATATTGCGCCCGAGAGGAACTACAAAGTCGTCGTAGCCCACGCCCTGCATGGAATACAACAGTCCCGCACCTACGGCAAGCGTCTGCGTAGCCTGGTATTCAGCCTCAGCACCAACCGTCATGCCAGCCTTCATCTTCGACGAAGCAGGCTTCAGAGTCTCCTCGCCAGTCCATTTGAAGTTGCTGATGTTTGCAATGTTCACACCCACTTTTGGCACTACGGAAAACCGTCCGGCAGCCTCCTGCGCCTGACAGCAAACCACCACAACGGCAGCCATCAACGTTAATAATTGTCTTTTCATATCCTTAAATCTGATTTTTAAAATATTTCCCATTGAAATTATCATCCAATCCCAACACCATAAATAACGCACATCACCCCGATTTATTGCCTTCTAGAAGAAAATAAATGAAACTACTGAAACAAGAATAAAACAACTGTTATTCCTGTTTCTTTCGGCGGTGAAGCCAAAGTTCTATGCTGTTGATGGAGTTTTGCCAGAGAATGTAGCAGCCGGGACCTACGGATGACACGGGATTGAGATAGGTGTATGCCATCCAGACGGCAAAGGCGGTGTTCTTCTGTCCTAAGCCCTGCCCTGACTCTATTGTCGTGCCGAAGAAATGACCTACGTATCTGCCAATGGCATACTGTACGATGCACAGCAGCAATCCCAAAATGGCTATGAGCAGGAGAAACATCAGCGAGGTGTCAGCATGCACAATGTTTTTTACCGTTGCACCTGATACTATCGACAATGATACTGCCCACGTATAGAACGACAGGTCTTTCACGCTCAATATCCATCGGTGCAGGCGGTGCATGTGGTGTTTCACTATATAGGCGAGCAGCATTGGCAGCACGAGAACTATACATACCTTATATAATATAAGCAGGAATGCCTGCATGAACGTCATGTCTACGTCTTTGTCTATCAATGGGAAACATATTGGCACGAGTGCTGCTGTTATGAAATTGGTCAGGAATGTGTATGTCGTCATCTGCTCTATGTCGCCTCCGAGTTTCTGGGTTACGACGGGCGCGGCAGCCGCGCATGGACTTATTATGCAGACGAGCAGTGCCTCCATGAGTATCAGGTTGTTGCCCTTTATGTCGAAGGCGAGTATTGAGCCTACGACTATGAAGATGAAAACTGTCTGTAACAACGCCACCCACCAGTGCCACGCAACTGGAATGAGTTTGCGGAAATCGACCTTGCAGAACGTTACGAACAGTATCATGAACATGAATGCTGGCAAGATTTCGTCGAATATTGGTCCTGCCACGTTGCCGAAACTGTCGAGTTGCGGTACAAATGCAAAAACAAGATACACCACAGTACCTGTCAGCATGGCAGCAGGCAGTGTCCAGTTTTTCAGAAAGGAAAGCACACCATGTTCCACTTCCTGTAGTGCGTGGTGTGCTATATCGTTATTTTTCATTTGTATTTTAGTCTAAGGTATTTCTTTTTCAGAGCGGTACATACTCCTTGAACGCCTCCATAGCCTCATAGCATGCCAGCCCCAAGTCGTCGTACAGTTTAGCAGTTGCCCTGTTTCTGTCTTCGGCACGCTGCCAGAAGAGTCGTTCGTCGTTGCCCAAGAACGGCGCACTTTCCATCTGCGACTGATGCTTGAGTATAGCATTACGCTTGTGGCGCAACTCTTCCGGACTCATGGGCACACACATCTCTATGTTCTCTATTTCCCATTCTGCCCATGCACCGCGATACATCCATATCCTGCAATCGCTCAGCCACTCTGCGTTGGCGTTCTTTTCTTCGTCGATGGCAGCCAGAACGGCATCGGTACATTTCTTGTGTGTGCCGTGAGGGTCAGCCAGGTCGCCTGCCACATATATCTGATGTGGCTTTATTTTCTGCAACAACTGCTGCACTATTCTTACGTCCTCTTCGCCCATAGGATTTTTCTCTACCTTGCCACTCTCGTAGAAAGGCAAGTCGAGGAAATGTACATGGTCGAGCGGTATGTCGTTGTACGTGCTTGCCGTGCGGGCTTCTCCACGTCGGATGAGTCCTTTTATTGTCAGCACGTCTCTCGTGTCGAGGTCTCCTTCTGTCTTGCTTGCAAGAAATGACTTTATCTCCTGATACTTTTTTGTTATCACTTTGTCGGAACTGTCGGCAAACAACTGATTGAATCCGTTTATGAAGTGCATGAAGCGCGTAACCTCCTCGTCGCCTACGGCAATGTTGCCTGACGTTTCAAAAGCCACATGCACATCGTGTCCCTGCTCTACCAGGCGTCGCAGCGTTCCTCCCATAGAGATTACATCGTCGTCGGGATGAGGCGAGAAGATTATCACACGCTTTGGGTATGGCATTGCCCTTTCCGGACGGTAAGTGTCGTCTGCATTCGGTTTTCCTCCTGGCCACCCCGTTATGGTGTGCTGCAAGTCGTTGAAAATCTTTATGTTGGCATTGTATGCCGAACCGTATAGAGCCAGCAACTCAGACAATCCATTCTCGTTATAGTCTTTGTTTGTCAGTTTCAGAATTGGTTTCTGTGTCAGTTGGCATAGCCATACCAATGCCGAGCGCACCAGCTTGTCTGTCCACTTGCATGAAGCCACGAGCCAAGGATGGATTATTCGCGTCAGACGTCCTGCCGCCGGCAGGTCTACAACTACATGAGCGCCGTTGTGTGTTTGCAGGAATGACGCTGGCAACTGATCGCTTATCCTCCCTTCCACAGCCTTTTGTATTATCTCTGCCTTTTCCTCTCCCCATGCCGTGAGAAATATTTTCCTTGCAGACAGTATTGTGCTTATGCCAAGCGTTATGCTGCATGGCGGCACTTGCTCCTGACTGCCGAAACTCATTGTCATCTCTTCGCGCGTAACGGGCTCTATAAGTATTATTCTCGAAGTGCTCGTCATTGTCGAGCCAGGCAGGTTTGTGGCTATATTACCGTTTCGTCCGATGCCGAGCAGCATTATGTCGATACCTCCGAACGATTTTATTCGCTGTTCGTAAAGCCTGCAATGCTCCTGCACCTGGTCTTGCGGTATCGTTACATCGGGCGTGAAAACGTTGTTCGGCTCTATGTCCACATGGTCGATAAAGCGTGCTTTCAGCTGATTTATGCTCTTTACCTTGCTTTCGTTTGTATTGGGATAATACTCGTATGCATTGAAAACCACAACGTTATGGAAACTAAGTTGCTCCTCCTTGTGCTTTCTGATAAGTTCCTCGTAGACAGGAGTCAGCGACAAACCAGTTCCCAGTCCCAGCACGCAGAATCGTCCTTCGCGCTGCCGCGACTCTATTTCTTCTGCTATTTGTCTTGCTATGTATCGCACGCCTTTCTCCACCGACGGGAAAATATTTGTCGGTATCTTTTCCATTCGCGTTATTTCTGAACGTTCTACTGCCGTGCGTGGATTGTAGAACTCCGACGAAACTTTATTTAAAACGATTTCAGAACTGAGGTTTAGTCGCATAATGTTAAGTTTTAGTTATAATTGGTTGTATGTGTAAGAAATAAGGATGGAACTGCCCACCCTTATTCCTTATTAATTATATATTGTCTTTTTCAATATCCTTAAAATACTTGTATGTTCCGACTTTCAGCTCGTCAGTAGCTGCTTCGTCGCATACTATTATTCCGTGTCGGTGCATCTGCAATGCGCTTATTGTCCACATGTGTGTTACAGAGCCTTCTACTGCTGCCTGCAAAGCACGTGCCTTATGGTGTCCGTTGACGAGTATCATCACTTCCTTTGCATCCATTACAGTGCCAACACCTACCGTTAATGCATATTTTGGCACCTTGTTCACGTCGCCTTCGAAGAAGCGTGAGTTAGCTATTATTGTGTCTGTAGTAAGAGTCTTGACCCTTGTTCTCGATGTAAGCGATGAGCATGGCTCGTTGAAAGCTATGTGTCCGTCAGGTCCGATGCCACCGATGAACAAATCGATGCCGCCTGCCTCTGCTATCATTCGCTCATAGTTGGCACATTCAGCATCAAGGTCTTTGGCATTGCCATTCAGTATATGTATGTTTTCCTTAGGGCAGTCTATGTGGTCGAACAGGTTGCGTGCCATGAAGGAATGGTAGCTTTCAGGATGTGCCTCGTCAAGACCGACATATTCGTCCATATTGAAAGTGATGACATTTTTGAAAGAAACACGTCCGGCGCGGCATGCCTCAACAAGACAGGCGTACATTCCTTCAGGCGAAGAACCAGTCGGAAGTCCCAGCACGAAAGGTTTTACTACTGTTGGGTTGGCTGCATTTATCCTGCTTATCACATGTTCTGCCGCCCAGCGCGACATTGTGTCGTAATCTTTGTTAATAATTAGTCGCATAATATTTAGTTTTTAATTCTACTTATATATATTTTGTTATTGATTGCGCAAAAGTAAAAAAAAATCACTAAATGAACAAAACATTGTTATTATTTTTAGGAAAATGCTTACTTTTGTGCCGTATTTAAAGCATGACCAACAATGAACAGCAAAGAAACAATCCGACTCCGCAACTTATCTATAGGATACAGAATAAAGGGCAACGACGTCAAGGTCGTGGCTCACGACATAAATGCCAGCCTTCAGTCTGGCGAGCTGACATGCCTTATCGGTTCCAACGGCATCGGCAAGTCTACGCTTTTGCGCACGCTGTCTGCCTTTCAGCCGCGACTTGACGGCGATATTGTCATAAACGACAAAAACATTGACGAATACAGCGACAAGCAGCTGGCACGCACTATCGGCGTAGTGCTTACTACCAAGCCCGACGTGCAGAACATGAGCGTAACCGAGCTGGTGGGGCTTGGCCGCAGTCCGTATACGGGCTTCTGGGGCAACCTCAGCGAGGATGACAACCGCATTGTAGACGAAGCCATCGGGATGGTAAACATAGGCAATCTGAAACACCGAATGATACAGACTCTCAGCGACGGCGAGCGTCAGAAAGTGATGATAGCAAAGGCTTTGGCACAGCAGACTCCCGTCATTTTCCTCGACGAGCCTACTGCTTTTCTCGACTATCAGAGCAAGGTGGAGATGATGCAACTGCTGAACCGCCTGAGCCGAGAGGCTGACAAGACGATTTTCCTGTCTACCCACGACTTGGAGCTGGCTCTGCAAATTGCCGACACAGTATGGCTCATGACCAACGAAAACATTGCCATCGGCACGCCGAAGGAACTGTCGGAGAGTGGCGAACTGTCGAAGTTCATAGAGCGGAAAGGCATTGTCTTCGACAGGGAAACAATGACTATAAAAATTGAAAAACAGATGTAAATCGACAAATTATCTGCAAAAAACATAAAAAAAATCTTGCTTCGTACTATTATTTAAATAATATTTATAACTTTGCAGACTGAAAATGTTGTAGTTCAAAAGCAACGTTACAATGTAAAAAATTCTACAAACATTAATAAAAACCAATTTTTATGATGAAAAAATTACTCCTTTTTGTTTGCCTTTTTACGGCAACATTTGTAGCAAACGCACAGGAAGCTACAGAAAGAACACTGCAATTAGTGTCTGACAACATCGAAATTCCTGTTGGCAAGCAGTACAGAATGTACATTAACGAATATTCTGAGGCTATCTACCAGTACATGCAGAACAATCCGCGTATTGCCGTTGAGTTTACCAGCGACGATTCTCAGATTGTGGAAAGCGGCGGTGCATGGTTCAGAGGCAAGAAAGAAGGTACTACAACTATGCACATGGAAATCTACGGAGCTGTTAATGCTTGGGGCGACCCAGACTATTCTCAGAAGCTCGACGAGGCTACTTTCACCGTTACAGTGAAGAACGCGGTTGCAGTGCCAATACCAAAGCTCAACACATCGTGGGGTATCTCTCGCGAGGAAATGATAACTAAGGCAACAGAGGAATATGGCTACGACAACTACAAGGAGACATATTTCAACATGAATCCAGGCGCAACTGCCGACGAAATGGCAATGTTTGAAATCTTCAAGACCGACATGTTCGAGTTCCCGCTGGTATTCTCTGTTTTCAACGACGAAAACCAGATGTGGGCATATCAGTTCATGATTGTAAACTATGAGCGTGCATGGAACCAGGACGACATCTACGATGCAGCGTTAGTGAAAATCCTCCAGAACAACGGATATACTCTTTACGGCACTGACGAGCAGGGCAGGCCGGCTCTCTATAACCCTACAACGCTGACTAACGTTACATTCGACAACTTCATCGTTCAGGGTCAGTTCATGATGTACTGCACGCTGGAATATGAAGAGGAGAATCCTCTCGATCCAAATGCTATCCAGAATGTCAGCGGCAACATTCCTACAGTTGAGATAAACACTGTAGGCACAACTGTTGAAATCAACACCGACAGCTACGAGGGCGAGTCTGTTGAGCTCTACAACACAAGCGGTCAGCTCGTAGGCAAGACTATCGTCAAGGGCGGCAAGGCTTCTGTAGATGCCAATCAGCACATGCCTGTAATCGTAAAAATGGGCAAGACGAAGTCAGTGAAGGTGATGCTCTAAGCAACGTACTGAACAGTTAGTTTTATTTTCATAGATAATTTTTTCATTTAGGCAGCAATTTCTGCAAAAGAAATTGCTGCTTATTTATTTGTATTTTCAAGATTATTAGTACCTTTGCAACCAATATTACATAGAAGTACTATGAAATATCAGTTTATGAATAATTCAAACATTGGTTCAGTGCTGAAAGATTATGCCGTCATAACCTTCGGCTTATTGGTGTGCAGCATTGGCTGGGTGGTCTTCATGCTGCCCAACCACATCACTCAGGGCGGCATGCCTGGCGTGTCGTCGGTATTGGAATGGGGTCTTAACATACCCGTGCAGTACACCTATTTTGCACTCAACGCCATACTTTTAGCCATTGCCCTGAAAGTGCTTGGACCACGTTTCTGCCTGAAGACGATATATGCCGTTGCGGCAGTAACGCTGTTCATCCCCATCCTGCGTGCCTTCATGGGCGACACCCACCTGCTCAACGGTCAGCCGTTTCTTGCTGCCGTCATCGGCGGCTCGTTCATGGGAAGCGGTGTCGGGCTGTGTCTGGCTCACGGAGGAAGCTCCGGCGGTACCGACGTGGTGGCTGCAATGGTAAACAAGTATCACGACATTTCGCTCGGACACATCATCCTCATGGTCGACGTGGTCATCATTGCATCGAGCTATGTCGTGCTGAAAGACTGGAATCAGGTTATCTACGGCTATGTCGAGCTTATGGCTGCATCGTTCTGTGTCGACCATGTCGTCAACCTGACGCGCCGCAGCGTGCAGTTCTTCATTATCTCTGAGCGATACGAGGAGCTGAGCCGACTCATCAACGAGGAGGCAAAGCGCGGATGTACGGTCATCGACGGTCGCGGCAGCTATTCCGGAAACGAAGTCCACATGCTTTTCGTTCTTGCCAAGCAGCGCGAGGCGAGCCGCATATTCCAGCTCATCAACAATGTCGACCCTAAGGCGTTTGTGTCGCAGAGTGCCGTCATAGGCGTCTACGGCGAGGGTTTCGACCATTTCAAGGGTGTGAAGAAGGACAAGGGCAGCGACCTGCATAAGTCGGAAAAGGCTTAGTGTACGGGGTCGACACTATGAGATAAAAAAGAAAAACAGTTGCATGTCGCTGAGACGTGCAACTGTTTTTTGTTTCGTTATGCGCTGTTTCTGCCTTTGGGCAGGTGTTCTCAGTATGATGCCGAGCAGTCTATGCCCGCCTCTTTCACTCTCTGGCAGATGCCGTCGAGTTCCTCGTGCGTGGCTTTTTTCAGTCCGTGAGCCGGTGTCTCGCGGTCGATGGTATAAATCATGACTTTCTCCGGCGCTATGTCCTTTACCGTTTGCAGCCATGCGTCGACGTATTCGGCGCCCGTATTGTCTACGGATACACCTTCGTACTCGCCTTTCATGAACATGGTCTGTATGATGACGTGTCCGCCGAACGACTTGAGATATTCCACTACGCTTTCTACCGAGTACGACGGCTGTGTCGGGCGGTCTACCCGTCTGATGTAGTTGATGTCTACGGTGTCGAGTTTCTGAATGTTGTTGTCCACCTTCATGAGTGCCTCGCGCACGTTCTCACGGGCAATCATCGTAGCATTGCTCAGCACCGACACCTTAGCGTCGGGGCAGTATTTGTTGCGCAGGGCGACGGTGTCGTCTATTATTTCGGCAAAATGCGGATGTGCCGTCGGCTCGCCGTTGCCTGCAAAGGTCAGCACATCGGGCAGCTGGCGCTCGGCTACCATCTTCTGCAACTGCTTTTCCAGCGCACTGCTCACCTCCTCTCGCGTTGGTCGCGGAAGATGTGGGCGATAGTCGGAATTAAATCCGCACTCGCAGTATATGCAGTCGAAGGTGCACACCTTGCCGTCTGCCGGCATGAGGTTGATGCCGAGAGAAATGCCAAGTCGGCGACTGTGCACAGGTCCGAAGATGGGCGAAGGATAGATTATGGTTGACATGATGTTATGTTTTTTATTAATTATGCAACTTGGTTTTCGGAGTGCAAAAGTATAAAAAAACAAACAAACGACAAAAGTTTGCGCTGCATAAGATGATGAGCTGGCTGTTTTTTTGCCTGCAAAACCATCCCCGAACCGACTTTCGCACAAGGAAAAATACTAATCAATATTAGCCCGTTTACTGTCGCGAGAATGCCCGCGAAACCCGTTTCAGAAATCAGAGGGGCAAAATACGCCCAAAATTCGCAAGTATTTGTAATCATCTGTGTATCAATTTGTTAATACTAAATATTAGCGTTTCGTGCACGAATTGTATATGTTAAAATTGTCAAAGAGCATGTTTGACAATGTCAAACAGTGTGTTTGAGGAGGTCAAACATAGTATTTGAGGGTATCAGGCACTATGTTCAGCAGGACAAAAAAGGCAAAACAGCAGCCTCAAAGGTAGTCTTTGACATTTTTAACAATTATCGCCGACGTTATTTTTTACATATTTTTACATTTCAGAAGACTGTTCCGATTCTATTTGGAGAGTTTTTCCCTGTCAAAAATTTTCATACTTTTTCGCCCGAAAACAAAATTTCGTTCACTTTGGCACGGTTTTTGCTGTGAGTTGGAAAAGACGTCTCTTTTTTGCAAAAAAACAAACTTTGCGACTGAAAATGCGGCTGTTTGAGTACGCTATATACAACTTATTGTATATCAAGAACTTACCGCAGTTTCACTAAAACATTTTCAAATTTGCATGAAAACAAATCAGAAAATGTGAAAAAATCTGACGTTAATAGTCGTTAAACCATAGCAAAACATAAAAAAAATACTTACATTTGCACGAAAATTGGCGTAATACATTCTTTTCACAATGAGAAAACGACGTAAAACATCCCGCCAACGCGGCGGCTTACAGATTGTAACTTTGTGTATAAGTACAGCAATGGTACTCATACTTTTAGGTTTGGTATTGCTCACCGCCTTTACTGCCAACAACCTGTCGGCATACATGAAACAGACCTTTACGGTAACGATGCTTCTCGGCGACGACATGTCTGACAGCGAGGCAAAACACCTGTGTCAGACACTTCAGCAACGACCATACATCAGCCGACTGGCATACATAAGCAAAAGCACTGCCCTGAAAGAAGGCAAGGAGGCTCTCGGAGCCGACCCGTCGGAGTTTGTGGGCACCAATCCATTCCCCGCATCGGTAGAATTTTCGCTGAGACCGGAGTATGCCAACAGCGACTCGCTGAAATGGATAGCAAAGGAACTGAAGCAAAACCCTAAGATTACAGAGATAACATACCCCGAAGACCTTATCAACCAGGTGAACAAGACACTCAGGAAAATAAGCGTTGTGCTGCTCGTACTTGCCGGACTATTGCTCATCGTGTCGTTCTCGCTGATAAACAACACTGTCAGACTGAGCATCTACGCACGCCGCTTCAGCATACACACCATGAAACTGGTGGGCGCATCGTGGTCGTTCATCAGGTGGCCCTTCATACGGCGGGCTATATGGTTGGGACTGCTGGCTGGAATCATCGCCGACCTCGTGCTTGCCGCAGGTGTCTACCTGCTCTACATCAACGAGCCCGACATAATGACAGTGCTGCCTTGGCAGGCGCTGACCATCACAGGCGCATCGGTGCTGCTGGCAGGTATCATCATAACAATGTTCTGCTCATGGCTCTCAGTCAACAAGTTCCTGAGAATGAAGGCAGGCGAACTCTACAAGATTTAAACACGTAAGAAAACATAAAACCAACAATAAGAAAATGAACAAAAACAACTTTGCTTTCGACCGCATCAACTATATGCTCCTGGCAATAGGCATGATAGTGATAATCATAGGCTTCATACTGATGGGCGGCTCAAGCTCAACGGAAGAGGCTTTCAACCCCGAAATCTTCAGTGCAAGACGCATAAAGGTGGCACCGATAGTGTGCTTCATAGGATTTGCATCAATGGTTTACGGCGTAATGCGTAAGCCGAAAAACAACGAAAACAACGATAAAGCATAACACATGAACGCATTTGAGGCACTCATCTTAGGTCTCGTACAGGGACTGACAGAATACCTGCCCGTATCAAGCAGCGGACACCTGGCTATAGGATCAGCTCTCTTCGGCATCAACGGAGAAGAAAACCTGACATTTACCATTGCCGTTCACGTTGCAACAGTGCTTTCCACACTCGTCATACTGTGGAAAGAAATAAAGTGGATATTCAAGGGCATGTTCAAGTTTGAAATGAACGACGAGACACGCTACGCCCTGAACATCGTCATATCGATGATACCGATAGGCATAGTTGGCGTATTCTTCAAAGACAAAGTAGAGGAAATATTCGGTTCGGGACTGCTCATCGTGGGCTGCATGCTGCTTGTAACGGCACTGCTGCTGGCTTTCTCATACTATGCCAAGCCACGACAGCGAGAAAAGATAACACCGCTCGACGCACTCATCATCGGCATAGCACAGGCTTGCGCCGTAATGCCGGGACTCTCGCGCTCAGGAAGCACGATAGCAACAGGCTTACTGCTCGGAAACAAGAAAGAACGACTGGCACAGTTCTCGTTCCTCATGGTCATACCGCCGATACTCGGCGAGCCACTGCTCGACATAGTGATCGACATAGTGAAAGCCATGAAAAACGGCACAGAAGCAGCCGTAGGAGACATAGTGATCGACATAGTGAAAGCCATGAAAAACGGCACAGAAGCAGCCGTAGGAGACATATCGCTGACATCTGTTGCCATAGGTTTCGTGGCAGCATTCATAGCCGGATGCGTCGCATGCAAGTGGATGATAAACATCGTAAAGCGAGGAAAACTCGTCTATTTCGCTATCTACTGCGCCATCGTCGGAGCCATAACAATAGCCACATCACTATAAACCGACAGGCAATGGACTTTCAGGAAGGCGAAATAATCTGCATCGACAAGCCCTACCGAATGTCAAGTTTCGGAGCACTGGCACACGTAAGATACCTCATATCAAAACGTCTCGGAGTGAAAAGAGTAAAGACCGGACACGCCGGAACGCTCGACCCACTGGCTACAGGAGTGCTCATACTCTGCACGGGAAAGGCTACGAAACGCATCGACGAACTGCAACGGCACACTAAGGAATACACTGCAACACTGCAACTCGGCGCTACTACTCCGAGCTACGACATGGAACACGAGGTAGACCAGACGTATCCGACAGAACATATTACACGAGAACTGATTGCCGAAACACTGCCGAAGTTCATCGGAACGATAGAACAGATACCGCCGGAATACTCGGCTTGCAAAGTGGACGGCAAGAGAGCCTACGAACTTATGCGCAAGGGCAAGGACGTGGAACTGAAGCCTAAGACACTGCAAATAGACGATATAGAACTGCAAGACTTCAACGAAGAGAACATGCAGATGACTATACGAGTGGTCTGTGGCAAAGGAACATACATCAGGGCACTGGCACGCGACATAGGAAAGGCTCTCGGAAGTGGAGCATACCTGACGGCACTGAGGCGCACAAGAGTCGGAGACATAAGAGTAGAAGACTGCATAAAGATGGACGACTTCAGCCTGTGGCTCGACAAAAACATGTAGCCGTAACGTCAGAACATCAGCAACAATGACAGAATGGAAACTTATCAAGCGAAAAAATAACATACGTTTAAATATAAAGAAGGCAGAATTGATATGAAGTTATCACAATTTAAATTCAATCTTCCAGAAGAAAAGATAGCGCTGCACCCGACATACCATCGCGACGAATGTCGACTTATGGTGCTGCACAGAAAGTCTCAACGAATCGACATGTATAAAACCGATGAAAACGGCGAGCCATTGCTCGACGAGGAAGGCAACCCGATATTCATCGATTTCCGCAATGTCATCGACTATTTCGACGAGGGAGATGTTTTCATATTCAATGACACAAAGGTATTTCCAGCACGTCTGTTCGGAACAAAGGAAAAGACCGACGCACGAATAGAGGTGTTCCTGCTGCGCGAACTGAACGAGGAGATGCGCCTGTGGGACGTACTCGTAGAGCCGGCTCGCAAGATAAGAATAGGCAACAAGCTGTTCTTCGACGAGTCAGGAGCAATGGTTGCCGAAGTCATAGACAACACAACGTCGCGCGGAAGGACACTGCGCTTCCTCCACGACTGCTCGCACGAGGAGTTCAAGAACGAACTCTTCGCACTCGGACACGCGCCACTGCCGAGATACATCATAGACAAACGACCAATAGAGGATGAAGATACCGACAACTTCCAGTGCATCTTTGCAAAAAACGAAGGCTCAGTAACGGCACCGGCTACGGGACTTCACTTCTCAAGAGAGTTGATGAAAAGAATGGAAATAAAAGGCATCAACTTCGCATTCATAACACTGCACTGCTCGCTCGGCAACTTCCACAACATCGAAGTGGAAGACCTGACCAAGCACAAGATGGACTCTGAGCAGATGTTTGTCAACAAAGAAGCATGCGACATAGTGAACGAGGCAAAGAAAAACAAACACCACGTCTGCTCCGTAGGCACAAGTACGCTGAAAGCAACAGAAACCGCCGTAGGCACAAACGGACTGCTGAAGGAATACGAAGGATGGACTAACAAGTTCATTTTCCCTAACTACGACTTCGGATTGTCCGACACTATGATTGCAAACTTCTATCATCCATACTCCACACTGCTGATGGCTACCGCTGCATTCGGAGGCTACGAACTGGTGATGGAGGCTTACCAGAAAGCATTAGACAACGGATACCGTTTCGGATGCTATGGAGATGCAATGCTTATACTTAACGACTGATAAAGTCGAAGATACTACATTCAACTGAGAATACTGCAATGTCAAATGTTTATCTTGGCTTAGGCACAAATCTGGGGAATAGACACGAAAACATAAAAAAGGCGATACAACTGATTGACGAGAAGGTCGGCAGTGTGTGTCGCCTGTCTTCTTTATACGAAACAGAAGCTTGGGGATTTCAGTCAGACAACCGTTTCATAAACGCATGCCTTATGTGCGAGACTGAACTCTCGCCTCACGAGGTGCTGAAAACCACTCAATACATTGAACGGCAGATGGGTAGGAAACACAAATCGGTCAACCGCCAGTACAAGGATCGTATCATTGACATCGACATTTTGCTGTATGACGACCTGAAAATCGATACCCCAGAACTTGTCATACCTCATCCACTCATGCAGGAACGCGACTTCGTGATGAAGCCACTCAGCGAGATTTACTACTGAGGCAACAGCTTTCCACGCTGTCAGCAGCAACACTTGGCACTATCTTACTATCCTTGCGAAGACAGGATAATGGTCGCTCGGCGTACGGCGGACATACTTTCGGAAACTAATTTCCTGTGGCGCATCGAACGCCTTATGTTCCTCCGACGGAGTATTACATCCTGTCCAGTAAGCATTTGTCAGCACTCCGAAGTTCTTAACCCTAAACGACGGCGACACGAAAATATGGTCGATGCGGCTATCAGTATATAGTTCGGTGTTGAATTCGTTGAACGTTCCGTTTTCCGCGAAGCGTCTTTCTGCCTTCACATAAGCATCGCAGAGAAGCCCAGACTTTGTGAAAATGGAATATGTTTCATCGTTCTGGTCGACGTTGAAATCGCCTGTGAGAATGACAGGTGTCTTCCTGTCGACCATCTCCCCTATCCTGTCGACAACCAGTTTGGCAGCCTCGCGCCTTGCAACAACGCCCACATGGTCCATGTGCAGGTTGAAGAAAAAGAACCGTTTGCCAGATTTCCTTTCCTTAAACTCGCCCCACGTGCATATCCTGACGCATGCTGCATCCCATCCCAACGATGGTTTCTCAGGTGTTTCCGATAGCCAGAAGTCGCCATGACGTAGCAACTTCACACGTTCTTCTCGGTAGAATATAGCCGAATGTTCGCCTGCCGACTTGCCGTCGTCGCGTGCCACTCCGATATGCGAGTACTCCGGCAGGAGTTTTTCAAAGTCGCTTATCTGTCCAGCCAGCATCTCCTGCGTTCCGAAAATGTCCGGTTGCTCAAATGCTATCTGGTCTGTCATAACCTTACTCCTTACCTCCCACACATTACCGTTTATCGAGTCATGCTCATTCTTATACCTTATATTATATGAGCCGACATACAACTGCTGTCCGCAGACTGTCATTGCGACAAACGAAAACAAAACTGCTACAATCTTTTTCATAAACAAAAAATCTCGCACGATATGCATATTCGTGCGAGATAGAAACTATATTACTAACTAAAAATTCATTATCTTCTCAGTCCTAAAGCCTTGATGATAGCACGATAGCGGTTGATGTCGCGATCATAAAGGTAGTCGAGCATGGCGCGGCGCTTACCTACGAGCTTTGTAAGCGAACGTGCTGTTACATAATCCTTGTGGTTCTGCTTCAGGTGTTCAGTAAGATGCTTGATGCGGTATGTGAACAATGCAATCTGGCTTTCTGCTGAACCTGTGTCTGTTGTAGACTTACCGTGCTGGGTAAAAATCTCCTTTTTCTTTTCCTGATCTAAGTACATTTTTTTAATTTGATGATTAAGTGTTTTTTAATTACATCCTTCTGACGCAATCGTTCTCATCTAAACGGAAACGTCGTCGAATGCATCGGATTTTCCGATTTTGCGGTGCAAAGGTACAAATTTTTATTTAATTACCAAACTTTTCTTACCTTTTTCGCTCCCGCCTGCTGTTTTTCTTGTTTCTTTTGCTCATTCGTCAACAGAAATGCGGTCTTTCTTTCTGTACAGACCGACATTATCCTTTTTTCTCATAGCGTCTCTTTTTCTTGCGTATGAACATGCCCTTGTCGAAAAATTTGCCTGAAAATTCATATCTTGCAAGGTTGTTTGTGTCGTCGAAAGTCGCCCTTACCTTTTCCAAAGGTACGATATACAGATGTTCGGGATTAGACGGTTCGCCTCCCAGACCTATTACTGCTGTTACCGGCATGTTTCGCGTCTGTGAAAAAACTTCATAGTTTCTTATGCTTTTCTCTGTAAAAATATCGTTCTTGGCGTTATACTTCAGCCTTTCGCGCCATTTACATTCCACTGCAAATTCCTCCTTTCCATATCGCAAAACCAAGTCCGGATGGCTGTTGTTTTCGGGTTTTATGTTTCCGAAAGACTTGTCACCCTGCCATTCCAGCAACGCCAGTTCGCTTTCGCGGCTAAACGGAAAGAGAGACAGCACAAAGTCTTCGAACTCTCGTCCCTTCAGCGTTGACTCCGACTGCGTTATGGCTTTGATGCGCGTATATACAGCCTGGTATGTCCGTGAGAGTTTCTTGTGAATGGCATGTATTCCCATGTCTTCGTAAAACATGCGCAGCAGCACCTTGTCTTGTGCCACTGTCCAACGCTCGCGGCGGCTGTCGGTGTCGGCAACCATCGCTGCCGTGCTGTCGTCTATTATGTTGCTGACGTTGGTTTTGCCTGCAAGCAGGGAGAAAACGTTGCCGTTCTTGTTTACGTATCCGCACGCTACATTACTGCAAATCGACAATACGTATTCGTTTCTGAGTCTCGGTGTCAGTCCTGCACCTCTCGGCTCGTCGCGTTTCAGTATGGCTATCAACAGGCGTTTTTCCTTTAATGCCTGTGTTACTTGTATGTTGTTGACGTCAGTAAACCTGTTCATCACGAACAGCACCGTCGGTATTTTCGCCACGAGCAGTGCCTTCAGCACTTCTGCTTCCATCTCCGTCGAGTTGAAACAGGCTATGCAGTCGTCTTTCGTCAGGCTGTCGACCCAGCGGAAAACATATTCATACAGGTTTATAGGCGTATGCTTTGAGCAGATGAAGAGGGTCTTGTCCCTTTCCATCAGTTTGTCGTTGCCTATCGTCATTATTATCTGCATGTCTGTCGGTTATGTTACAGTGCTATCTTTCTTGTTGTGCCGTCGTCATATTTCACTATGTAGAATCCGTGTGCCGGCATGCTGATTTTCTTGCCGTCGGGCGTATAGTAAGCCACTATGCGGCGTGTGTCGGCAGCCGTCCTGACGTTCAGGGGCTTATTCGGGTCGTATTCCAGTTTCTCGTCCATCCACGCTATGCGGTCGGCGAGCCACTGCTTCAGATAGTCTATCTCGTCGTAGTAGTCCAGAGCCACATAGTAGTTAGGCCAGACATACACTCCCCAGTTGTCCCATGCCTGCGTGTTTCTCTGCTGCGCCCCGTGCGCGTTGAGCAGGCTGACCATCGAGTCGACGAGCGCCACGATGCTTTCGTTGCTGAAATTGGCATGTCTGTATTCCGCCCAGCGTTCTTTCAGTATGTTCTGATAATTGACGTCGGCGTTTAACCTATACCACCAGAATGGTACGAATTGTGGGTCGTTGAAATAATACAGCAACTCGTTGCTCTCATAAACCCACGTGTCTGTGCGCCATCCGTCGTAGTAGTCTGAGTTGCCGTAGGCAAGGTTCATGTCCCACAGCGTCAACTTGAAACGGCTGTCCTCACTGTCTCGACGCTTGTACATCTTGCAACTTAGGCGGTAGCCATCCACATCGTGTCCAAATTCCTTTGCCAGCTGATAGTCTGCAAACGACATCACGTCGATATATCTGGCGTATCCAGTTTCTGGATTGCGATAGTCTTCCGATGCCAGCGACTGCTCCATTTTGTCTACGGCAGACTTGATGTAATTCTTCTGCGCATCGGTCAGGTCTTCATAGTCTGGGAATTTATACTGAATGTATATGTTGTTCAATTCATATTCTCTGCCTCGACCGTCTACCGGATGATAGTTTGAGAGGAACGAATAGTCGTCATTGCGGTCTACTTCCACGATGTATCCTCCCGTCAGTCCGTCGCCCTCGACAGCCGGATCGGGCAAGTTGAGCCGGTGCTTGCCCTTGCTTACCACTTCACACAACACAAAAACGCCGTAATAGGTACCATCGAGTACCACCTCGCAGAACCTGCCCTGTGGAACAAACTCCATCCACGGGCGCGACAGTTCAAATGCCAGCATGTCACGAATCATGCTCTTGTCGGAGAACGGAGCCAGCAGAGCCCAGTTATTATCCTTGCCCATGCCCAGTATTTCCACCTTCTTTTTCTGTCCGTCCTGCTCCAGACTTTTGTCGAGGGTGCGGAACGAATAGGGTTTCTTGTCGCTTCTATTATATGATGAATTGCCTCTGTAGCGAAGTGCCACATAACCCTCATAGTCTACACGCTGGCCTTTATGTGTCAATGTATCAGCATAGTTGATTTCTCCATTGCCGTTGTGAATTATTTTCATGCGAGCCGTTATGCGTTTATAGCGGCTTATTGTCTCTCCGTCAACATCGATGAACACTATCGGCAGGTTGGTTTCTGCTAGTTTCACGTCACTGTCGTAAGGTGGATAATCGCTGTCCCACCACCATTGCGCATTGCAATCACAGGCAAACAGCAACAGCATGAAGACTGATAAAAATGATTTTTTCATAATTGGATTTGTTAAGAAATTGGTTTTTGTTTCTGTACATAGATTTGTCCCACAAAGTTATACATTTTTTTGCAAATCTGCAAATTATTACTGATTTTGCTGCTTATATTTCTGTTTTTCAGTGTTTTTCTGTTCGTCGGACGGCTGATTTCGTCTCCCTGCAAAAACCGTGCCAAACTCGTCTGATTTTTCTTTCGGCATGAAAAATGATGAAAATTTTTGACACAGAAAAACTCTCCAAATAGAATCGGAACAGCCCCTGAAAGTGCAAATTTGTGTTAATTTTCGAGTCGGCACTGATTGTTAAAATTGTCAAAGAGTACCTTTGAGGCACCTGTTTCGCCTTTTTTGCCCTGCTGAACACTGTGCCTGACACCCCCAAACACTATGTTTGGCATCCTCAAACACACTGTTTGACAATGTCAAACATGCTCTTTGACAATTTTAACATATATATTTCTTGCGCAAAAGCGCTATACTCACAACTAACAAACTGACTGTCAGAGAATTACAGACAAACGCGAAATTTGGGCATATTTTGCCCCTCAGATTTCGGAAACGGGTTTCGCGGACATTCTCGCGACAGTAAACGGGCGAAAATTGATTAGTGTTTCATTGCGCACGCAACAGCAAAATTCATGCAAAAAAATTGCGATATGCTACACGTAATAGCCGAAAAAATTGTAAATTTGCAGAGTTTTACACACAACACACTACATATTATGAAAACAATCAAGACGTGGCTGCTGCTTGCAGCCTTGCTTACGGTAAGTTTCTACGGCAACAGCCAGACCGCCACTCCTGCCTCTGCCGACAGCGAAGTGCGCATCGGAATAGCTTGGCGTGCCGACACCGATTCGGAATTCTACACCAACATGGTGCGTGCCATCATAGAGGCTGGCGGCACACCGGTAATGCTCGAGCAGGTGAAACCCTACGGCTATGCCGTCGACAGCACGACGCTCACGCCGTCCTACACCGATGAGCAGGGCGTTCTGCTGCCTCAGTTTGCCGACGAGATAAAGACCATGACTGCCGAAGGCAGCAACGTGGCGGAGTCGGTTGGCACGCTGTCTGCCGTCGTCTTCACAGGCGGCGAAGACATCTCGCCTACTCTCCTGCGCTCGCCCGAAGCATGGCACGGCATAGAAGCAGAGAAAGACTACAACGCCACGCGCGACGTATCTGACTATCTTACAATGAAATACTGCATCGAGCAAGACCTGCCCGTCATGGGCATGTGCAGGGGCATGCAGATGATGTCGGTGGTGTCGGGAGCGACTGTCGTACAGGACATACCGACGTTTTTCGCATCAAGGGGCATCAGCTACAGCTACCTGCACCGCAACGAAAGCCAGCCCGGACAATACCGCGACTACTCTCCGCACGACGTGGCAGTAGCCGAAAAAGCGTCGCTCATATACAATATAGCCCAGAGCGACACCATCTGCTGCGTGCCGTCGTGGCACCACCAGTGCGTGGGAAGCGCTGCCGACACGCCGCTGACGGTTACGGCTTACACCGAAACGCAGGGCACCGACATCATAGAGGTGGTGGAACGACAAGACAAGACGTTCTGCATCGGGCTGCAATACCATCCGGAGGCTGCCATAGTGAAACACCTCGACGGTGCCGACAACGCAGACGACTTCATGGACTACGCTACGGCGATGCGCTATTTCACGGCGCTTGTGCAGCAGGCACGCATCCATGCTGCCGAAAAAGAAAACAAACGACAACAAAATTAACTATTGTATTAAAAAGGAATTACTGATATGAAAAAGGCTAAATTTTGGCTTATTGCCGCAGCACTCTTGCTTGTATGCGGCATCTGTGTCATCACATGCTGCAGCAACAACGACGATGAGACGACAGTAGTTGCACCCACCGACGACAGCAGCCAGTTCGTAACACTTACCGACGCCGTGCCAGATGCCATTCTGGAGATAAGGTACTACGGCACGTACAACTTCGTCGGAGCACGCATCGACGGCTACGAGGAACCGACGGCGCTGCTGACCAAGCAGGCGGCAGAGGCGCTGCGTGCCGTCAGCGACGACGTGATGAGCAAGGGATACAGACTGAAAATCTACGACGCATACCGTCCGCAGAAGGGTGTCGACCATTTCGTAAGATGGGCTGCCGACATTGACGACACGAAGATGAAGCCATACTTCTACCCCGACCTCGACAAAAGCGTGCTCTTCGAGCAGGAATATATCATGGCTAAGAGCGGACACACGCGAGGCTCAACGGTAGACCTGACTCTCTTCGACATGGCTACCGAGAAGGAACTCGACATGGGCGGCACGTTCGACTGGTTCGGACCGGAGAGCCATCCTGACTTCTGCGGAAACCCAGAAACGGGCGAATATACCGGCGACAACCACAAGTCGCCGAAGGGAAGGAGCATCACCGCAGAGCAGTTTGAGCACCGCATGATTCTGCGCAGAGCAATGCTTGCACACGGATTTAAGCCGCTCGACACCGAATGGTGGCACTTCACGCTGAAAAACGAGCCGTTCCCAGACACATACTTCACATTCCCCGTAAAGCAACTGAAATAGGAAACAACTCACATAGGGCACTGTGCCTCACGTCCGACGACACAGCACGGTCTTGCCGAAAACATCAAACAGAACTCTGACGACATGAAAAAAGAGAAACAACAGACCAGACCGCAAAGACAGCGCAGTGGCATGCGAAGCCAGAAGCAAATGGCGGCTGCGGCTGCCGAGTTTGCCGAGCGATGGAAAGACAGGGGCTACGAACGGGGCGAGTCGCAGCCTTTCTGGATCGACTTGCTCTCTAACGTGTTTGGAATAGAGACACCGTCCGACGGTTTCATACGCTTTGAAGACCACAGAAAGGTTGACGCTTCAAACTTCATCGACGGGCGCATACCTTCCACACGAGTGCTGATAGAGCAGAAATCGCTGGGCAAAGACCTGCGAAAAGGCATACTGCAAAGCGACGGCAAGACGCTCAATCCCTTTCAGCAGGCACGCAGATATGTTGTCAGCCTGCCAGTGTCTGAACATCCGAGATGGATTGTTACATGCAATTTCTCTGAGTTTCTCGTCTACGACATGGAGCAGCCCGACGGCGAGCCGCAGCAGATACTGCTGGAAAACTTGGGAAAGGAATACTATAGACTACTCTTTCTCGTAGACAGCAACAACGAACATCTCGACAAGGAGATGGAAGTGTCTATAAAGGCAGGCACGATTGTTGCAAAAATCTACGATGAGCTGCTGAAACAATACGACGACAACTCGCCCGAAGCACTGCGGTGGCTCAACATACTCTGCGTGCGCATCGTGTTCTGTCTATATGCCGAAGATGCGGAAATATTCACGCACGACCAGTTCCACGACTATCTTGCATCATACGAGGCAAAGGACTTGCGACGCGCCTTGCAAGACTTGTTCGAGGTGCTCAACACACCTATGGAGAAGCGAAGCAAGTATCTACAAGAGGAACTGAAAGCATTTCAATACACCAACGGCGGACTGTTTGAAGAAGAAATAGAAATACCGCAGTTCAGCGAGGAACTGAAGCAGATACTCCTGAAGAACGCATGTCTCGGCTTCGACTGGAGCGAGATATCGCCAACTATCTTCGGCGCACTCTTTGAGAGCACGCTCAACCCGATGACGAGGCGCAGCGGAGGAATGCACTACACATCAATAGAGAACATACACAAAGTCATAGACCCGCTTTTCCTCAACGACTTGCAACACGAACTGGACGAGATACTGAAAGAAAAGATTGAGCGACAGCGACAAAAGAAGCTCGAGGCGTTCCAGGACAAACTGGCATCGCTTACCTTCTTAGACCCTGCCTGTGGCTCCGGAAACTTCCTGACGGAGACATATCTGTCGCTGCGCAGGCTGGAAAACGAAGTGATACGCGAACGCTTTCACGACCAGTCGCTGATAGGATTCGAGGAAATGAATCCCGTAAAGGTAAGCATACAGCAGTTCTACGGCATCGAAATCAACGACTTTGCCGTAACCGTAGCCACTACTGCCCTATGGATTTCAGAGGCGCAGATGCTCCGCGAGACTGAGAAGATAATACGTCGCGACATCGAATTCCTGCCACTGAAATCATATACCAACATACGCGAAGGCAACGCCTTGAGGATGGACTGGAATATTATTGACATTCCATCAAACGTTCCTACCATTTATGCCAACAATATACACTTGATGATTGAGCCAGAGCCGGCATTTGTCAGTGAGAAAATTGAAGAATATGACGAAATCAATGTTGTAACCCACCAGTTCGACGGCAAGGTTAAGCCAAGCATGAATCGCTATCTTGTTAACTACAACTACATCATTGGCAATCCGCCGTTCATTGGTGCAAGGCAGATGAGCGAGGAACAAAAGAAAGACATGATGTCTGTTTTTGGAGCCAGGTGGAAGAACGTGGGCAATATGGACTATGTTTGCTGTTGGTTTAAAAAGGCTTTTATGCTGACAAAAGAAGCAAACACGAAAGTGGCTTTTGTGTCGACAAACAGCATTTGCCAGGGTGAGCAGGTGGCAAACTTATGGCAGACTCTCATGGAAAATGGACTGCGCATAGACTTTACACACCGCACTTTCCGCTGGGACAACGAGGCTACGCAAAAGGCTCATGTGCATTGTGTCATTGTTGGCTTTAGTCATAAAGACAGCAAGGCAAGAGAATGCCTTATATTCGACAACGACAAGACAATAAAGGCAAACCATATCAACGCTTATCTCATGGATGCGCCTGATGTCTTTATAGGAAGCAGGCAGACGCCTGTTTGCAATGTTCCAAACATTGGCATTGGAAACAAGCCAATAGATGGTGGAAACTATCTCTTCACAAAAGACGAAATGAGCGAGTTTATCAAGCTGGAACCTAAATCAGAACAGTATTTCAAGCCTTGGTATGGCTCAGAAGAGTTTATCCATCAGAAGCCACGATATTGCCTGTGGCTTGGCGACTGTTCGCCTGCAGAACTAAGACAAATGCCACATTGCATGAAACGGATAGAAGCAGTAAGGAAAACAAGACTGGCAAGTACCAGCGCCGGTACGCGTAAACTTGCAGACCGCCCCACACGTTTCCATGTAGAGAATATGCCGGAAAGCAACTACATTATCATTCCTTCTACATCATCCGAACACCGGCACTATATTCCTATGGGTTTTATGTCTCCATCGGACATGTCAAGTAATGCTGTACACATCATTCCAAATGCTACTCTTTACCATTTCGGCATCCTCGAAAGCAGTGTCCACATGGCATGGATGAGGGCTGTATGCGGACGTCTGAAAAGCGACTATCGTTATTCTAAGGATATTGTTTACAACAATTTCCCTTGGGCAAAGCCAACAGAGGAGCAGAAAACAAAGATAGAACAAACGGCACAGGCTATTCTTGATGCTCGTGCTAAATATCCTGATTCTTCGTTGGCAGACCTATACGATAAGCTGACTATGCCTATCGAACTCCGCAAAGCCCATCAGGCTAACGACCGTGCCGTGATGCAGGCGTATGGTTTCCCTGTGAATTCTGTTTTCACGGAAAGCCAAATCGTGGCTGAGTTGTTTAGGCTGTATGAGGAAATGACGAAATAAAGAAAGGCATACATTATTATATATATAAGGATTATATAAACAATAACAAAGAATATAAAAAGACAAATGAGAACATTTAGCATGAAAACCACGATTCTCTCATTGCTGCTGTGCTGCGCAATGAGCATGGTTGCTGCACCGAAACGAGAGTTCAGAGGTGCTTGGATACAGTGTGTAAACGGACAGTTCTTAGGCATGTCGACTGACAAGATGCAGCAGACGCTGCGCTATCAGCTGGATGAATTGCAGAAAGACGGTGTCAACGCGATAATCTTTCAGGTGCGCCCTGAGTGCGACGCGCTCTACGAGAGTCAGCTGGAGCCATGGAGCCGATTCCTCACGGGCAAGCAGGGCAAGGCTCCGTCGCCATACTGGGACCCGCTGCAATGGATGATTGACGAGTGTCATAAGCGCGGAATGGAACTTCACGCATGGATAAACCCGTACCGAGCAAAGACGAAAAACACTAACGAACTGGCTGCAAACCATGTGGCTATAAAGCATCCGGAACGTGTGTTCTCATACGACGGACTGTTTATTCTCAATCCGGGAATAAAGGAAAACATTGACTATACGTGCATGATTGTCGACGACATTGTGGCGAGATACGACATCGACGGACTGCACATAGACGACTATTTCTATCCGTACCCCGTCAGCGGAGTGCCTATTCCCGACGACCGCGAGTTTAAGATGACGCCCAACGGGTTCAGGGATAAGGGCGACTGGCGACGCGACAACGTGAACGTGCTGATAGAGAAAATGTCGAAAACCATTCATAAACGCAAGCCGTGGGTTAAGTTTGGCGTTTCGCCTTTCGGCATCTACCGCAACAAGAAAAGCGCACCGGAGATTGGCAGCATGACCAACGGTCTGCAAAACTACGACGACCTGTATGCCGACATCTTGCTGTGGGTGAACAACGGATGGGTTGACTATTGTGTTCCACAACTTTATTGGGAGATTGGCAACAAGGCAGCCGACTATGAGGAACTGATAAAATGGTGGAACAGATATGCTTCTAAACGACCGTTGTATATAGGTGAGGATGTTGAGCGCACCGTGAAACATGCCGACCCGAACGACCCGAACAGGCATCAGCTGAACGCAAAACGACGCCTGCACGACCAGATGCGCAACGTGAAGGGCACCGTACTCTGGTATGCTAAAGCTGCTGTAGACAATGTTGGAAACTACGGCACTTCACTGCGACAGAACTACTGGCGCACACCAGCACTGCAACCGCTTATGCCTTTCATCGACAATAAGGCTCCGAAAAAACCAAAGAAACTGAAAATCATTGCCATGAACGACGGCAACGTGCTGTTCTGGACGGCTCCAAAGGGAAAGCACTGGCATGATGTGGTTACGCAATACGTTGTCTATCGCTTCAACAAAGGCGAGAAGATAGACCTGAACGATGCATCGAAGATTATAGCAACTACACGCAATACGTTCTACAAACTGCCTGCAAGCCAGGCTTATTCGCAGGCTACTTACGTCGTAACAGCACTCGACAGGATGAGCAACGAGAGCAAGGGAGCGAAGAAGAAGGTGGCGCTGTAGACCGCACTAATCGGCAAATCTTACGCTGACATATTCATAGCCCATAGCACGGAGAAGGCTTTCCATCTGTGCTATGGCATTTTTTTGCGCTGTCGCGATGTTCTGGCGCGTCATTGCGCGGCGGTAGATTTTGTTGTAGGCACGACGATACAGCTGCTTGCGCTCTGCGTTTGTCCACTTGCCTGTCTCAAAATAGGACTTTGTGCGAGCCTCGTCTACAAAGTCTTTGTCGAGCAGTTGTATCTTTGGCAGACGCACGTCTACTGTGTCGCCACGCATCGTGATAAAGTGTTTTGGCGTCTTTTTCAGGTTTATTCCAAGTCTTGCTTTGCCATAATAAACCCTTGAGAGTTGTCGGCTGCTGAACATGCTGCGGTCGACGGTATCTACCAGTTCCTCCGTTTCTACTGTCAGAAACTCCCACTCGCCTATTTCGCGGATGCTCTCTACTTGCGACGGTGTTATGCCGACGGCTGTTGGGGTTACAACGTCGAGGCTGTTTTCTGTAGAACGGAAAAGCCAGAAAAGACCGACTACTATGAGCAACAAGGCTATTATCGCTATCTGATATTGTCTTATGGTGGTTGTTTTCATCCACTGCAATACTTTCTTTATCTTGTGTTTCATTTCCTGACCTCCTTTTTGTCAAAATCCAGCAGGCTGCTGCTTGTATCTTGCTTGTTGCTGAAGCTTATTGTGATGTCTTTTTCATCGTATCCGAACTGCATTATTATCGGTATCAGAACGTTAGCTGCACCTATGCGGGCGTGCTCGGCAATGCCCATCTTGTCAGCACTTTTAAGTATCGACCTTCTGCCCTGCTGCTCGTATGCAGTGAGTTCCTTGTCTGTGAAATCGGAACGGAACAGCGCTACGTGCTGCATTATCTCGTCGTGGTCAATCCTTGAACTGGTTATCTCCACTTGAGGATTAGGCAGCAATACTTCAATTTTGCCTCCACGTCTTTTGATATTGTCTTCCGTGAAGTCTGAAAAATCAATATATCCCTTCAACGTGGCATCCATTGGGATAGCTATTTTTCTCTCCCCGAAAGGCAGGTTGACATCAATTTCCTTCGAGAGTATCTTGCCTTGCAACTTCAGTTGGTCGTCGTGTGTAACTATCTTGTGTACCTTTATTTCAGTGGTATATAGTCGTGAGCAACTGCGTATCTGGTTTATCAGCACTGGAAACGAATCTATTTCTGCCTCTTGCTTTGCCTTTTCGTCTCGCGAACAAGCTGTATTGCCCATACCGACGACAATAAACACAACGGCAAACACTATTATGTGATATATTGACTTCACACTCACCATATTCTCTTTTTTTGATTTTTACTCTCGGCAAAGGTACAATTAAGTGAGTAAAATGCAAAGAAAAAGCAACACTTTGTTGATTTTTATTTGACATTGTCGAGCGTAAGTATCTTATCAAAAGGTACGATTAAGTGAGTAAAATGCAAAGAAAAAGCAACACTTTGTTGATTTTTATTTGACATTATCGAGCGTAAGTACCTTATCAAAAGGTACGACTAAGTGAGTAAAATGCAAAGAAAAAGCAATATTTCTTGAACATTTAATACATTTTACTTATCTTTGCAGGAGATAAAAATAACATTATGAAGAAAGAAAAACTGATATTGTCCACGCTGGCACTTTTAAGTCTTGTCAGTTGCGGGAAGAAAGAAGAGACTAAGGATATCATCATTGAACCAACAGTACAGGAAGCTCCGAAGACTGTCGGGACACAGCAGATGGAAGAAATGGACTTTGAACAGGTAGTGCAATGGATTGGTGCAGACTATAAAGTTATTGTTCACAGGGCTGCGGATGAGAGTCTGCCCAAAGCAACAGATGAAACTGGTGTGAAATACTACGACAATAAAATAAACATCCGCATAGTAAGGTCTGACGGCAGCGAGTTCTTCAACAGGACATTCAGCAAGTCTGACTTTTCTGCACAACTTGATGATAAGACAAGGAAAAACGGTGCCTTGCTCGGTCTGATGTACTCTAAAACAGAAGGCAACAACATTATTTTTGAAGGAAGCGTGGGCTCACCTGATCAGGTAAGTGAAGACTTTATACCTGTCGTTGTAAAACTTAACCGCATGGGAAGCTTGTCTATATCTCGCGGAACGATTATCGATACCGACGTTGACGATGGCGTTTAGCTCATCGGCATCTGACGCATTATAATTGGTATGGCTGCTCCGGCAGACAAGCAATATGCTGAAATCAAATAGAATTAACCCATAAAAAATAATTGCACTTAACTTGCTGTTATTGTTAAGTGCAATTATTTTTATCAAAACTTTGCCATCTTTATAGCATCGATGGCACATTCATCGCCCTTGTTTCCTAATCGTCCGCCACTTCTGTCCTTTGCCTGCTGCAAATCGTTTGTGGTAAGCAAACCATAAATGATTGGTATCTCACTCTTGGCATTAAGCCTTGCTATACCATAGGTTACGCCCTGACAGATGTAGTCGAAGTGTGGTGTTTCGCCACGAATGACACTTCCAAGAATTATTATGGCATCATATCCGCCATTGAGAGTCATCTGGTGAGCCCCGTAAATAAGTTCAAAACTTCCAGGAACTGTCTTTACATGTATGTTTTCCGGCATTGCTCCATGCTTCTCCAACGTAGACACAGCACCTTCTAGCAATGCTCCCGTGATATCCTTATTCCATTCCGACACGACTATACCGAAGCACATGTTGCTTGCGTCCGGCACTTTCGTTTCGTCATAGTCAGAAAGGTTGTGCAATGATGTTGCCATTATTCGCTAACAAGTTCAATATATTTGTCTATCTCCATGCTCATCGGAGAATTAACATACTTCTGCTTTATTTCCTTGAACAGTTCGAGCGCCTGTGCGTTTTGTTTCTGCTCATAGAGAACTATGCCGGCTTTCTTAAGTGCAGTAGGCGAAATTGTGTTGTTTCTTCCGTCTGCGGCAGCCTTGTCAGCCATAGATGCTGCCTTCTTGAATGCATTGACTGCCTTGTCATACTGCTTCAGGTTAGCATAACAATCGCCAAGAGCCATTTGGCTCATAGGGCTTACGAAAAGGTCTTTCTTTGTATCGAACTTCTCGAGATAGTTGGCTGCTTCCTGCCATTTGTTAAGTTTGGCATAGCATATACCAGCAAAATAGTTGGCAAGATTGCCTGCATCAGTGCTGCTATAGTCGCTTGCAATCTGAGTAAAGCCAGGTGCATCGGCACCATTTCCCTTCAATGCCTGCTCATATTGCTGCTGTTCAAAGAGCTGCTCCATTTTCGCGAGCATTGTAGAAGCCTTTTCGGCGCGTGGTTTTGCTACAAAATTGTGATACAGAATTATGGCAGCAATTAAAATAGCTACTGCTGCTACGGCTACGAGTATTGCCTTCATGTACTTCTCGAAGAATGCTTCGTACTTGCCTAATGCCTCATTAACCTCGTTAGTGGGCTGAATTTTCTGATTCTTTGCCATTTATTTTTGTTTTTTATTTTTGTTTCTAATCTTTCTGTATATACAGATTTATAATGCGCCGCAAAATTAGTTATTTTATCTCATATATTGAAATTTATCTCTGTTTTTTTTTGTTTTTCACCTAAAAATTTGAAACAAAAAGTTTTATCTGACAGATTATAACCATCCAGATGGTTTCTCTTAATTTACAAAAAGATTGTGTCTACTTTGCAGATAATTCGATATTTATATGTAATTTTGCAGAAATAATTGCAAAATCAATAATCCGAAGTCTGTATGTTTCTGAACAAGATAACCATACTTAATTATAAAAACATTGCAGAGGCTCACCTTCAGCTCTCGCCAAAGATAAACTGCCTGATTGGCAACAACGGCGAGGGCAAGACGAACTTCCTCGATGCTTTGTATTTTCTTTCGTTCTGCAAGAGCGCTAACAATCCCATCGATTCTCAACTCATACGACATTCGCAAGATTATTTCTTTCTCGAAGCCGAATACATCAACAGCAACGACAATACGGAACTGGTGTCGTGCGGACTGAAAAGAGGCGTAAAGAAAACTCTGAAACGCAACAAGAAGGCATATAAACGCCTGTCGGAACATATCGGGCTGATACCGCTCATCATGATTTCCCCCAACGATATTTCACTTATTGAGGGTGGCAGCGAGGAACGCAGGCGACTCATGGATGTGGTAATATCACAATACGACAACACCTATATAGACACTCTGACCCGCTACAATAAAGCTCTGACTCAACGAAACGCCATGCTGAAGGCAGAAGAAGAGCCCGACTTGACTCTCATGGAGCTGATGGAGCAGGAAATGGGCAGGCTCGGAGAAGCCATATACAGCAAGCGTAAGGAGTTTATAGAACAACTGACTCCCATATTCCAGCATATATATAAAGAGATATCGGCATCTGGCGAGAGAGTTGCAATAGAGTATAAATCTCACTGCCAGCGCGGTCCCTTGCTTGACGTGATAAGCCGCGACAGGGCGAAAGACCGCATCATGGGCTATTCGCTTCACGGCATTCATCGCGACGATCTTGACTTTATGCTGGATGACTACATGATGAAACGTGAGGGCAGTCAGGGACAGAACAAAACATTTGTTACTGCACTCAAACTGGCACAGTTTGACTTTTTGCGCAATATCGTTAATTCCGGCAGGAGCAATAGCAAGCTGGAAACTCCACTGCTGCTGCTGGACGACATCTTCGACAAACTGGATGCAAATCGCGTGGAGCAAATCGTACGTCTTGTCTCGAGCGACAACTATGGGCAGATATTCATTACTGACACTAACCGCGAATATCTGGACAAGATTCTTGAGGCTGGCTCAGACGACTACAAACTGTTTTTTGTTGAAAACGGAGAAATTAGAATGAAGGAGGAAAAGCATGTTTAGAAAGAAAGTAGAACACGTCGGCGACATTCTTGACAGTTTTCTTCGTGAGGAGGGACTTGAGACTCCGCTTCTTCAACGGCGTATAGTAAGGGAATACGAAAATATCGCAGGGGCTGTGGTTGCACGATATACTGCAGAAAAATACATAAAAAATCAGATTCTTTACGTAAAGATTACCCGTCCGGCATTGCGCAACGACCTTTCCATGATGCGTTCTGAGCTTGTCAGACGCCTTAACATGGCAGTAGGATGTTATGTCATCAGCGACATACACTTCTACTAAAAAGACGGTCTACTTATTCTTTCAGCACCACATTGCAACCGAACATTTGTTTCAGTAGCTCACAAAATTCCGATTGTTCAGCATTGGTAAAAAACGCCGTTACCAGCGTTACATAATCCGGAAGCCTATGATTGCTGCTCCATTTCAGCTCAATACCCAACAAATCCGACGCTGTCTTTCCCACGTCGAAGCCTACCGACTCTATGGAGTGGCGCACTTCGTCGGGATGAAGACAAGGTTTGTCCTCTAACCTGGCACATGGTTGCGGCAGGCACAGACGGCATTTGCCTACGAGGAAGGACAGGGTATCAGGAAACACAGCCAGCACTCTCTTATGCAGTACAGCCATTTCGTCGAGAACATGAAACATTGCGTTGTTAGTAATCTCGTCGCGCAACTTCACTGTGGCAGAACTTTCGCGTGTCAAGTCGTCGAAGACAATCTTCGTACCTATTATATATACGTCCCTATAGCCTGAGATATAGTCGTCAACATCGAAGTCGAACGGAGGGCAGGCATAGGTTTTTCCATACCTTCGGCACTGTCTGCAGTAGCCCATAAAACGCTCGCTGTCCCTGTATTCTGCAATATATTTGTCTGCCGGAATATGCGCAGCAACATTCTGTAGCATTACGCTGGGATTGTCGATTATCTCGGTGTTCATATATAAAAAAGAAAGATTAAAACGGGTGTTGTTTTAATCTTTCCTTTGGTATTTATTATTTTCTCAAAATATTCACTACCAACGATGCTATCGACGTCATGATGCTGAATGCAGAGAACCAAATCGTCGTTGACTGTCCCCACATAGAGTTGTTTACGGCAACCTTGTTTGGCTTGATGTAAATTATGTCGTTCTGCTGCACATAGTAATATGGCGAGTTCAGAATATTTGCATCGTTTATGTTCAGTCGAACATGATGTTTGCGTCCGTCTGCATCCGTACGTATCAGCAGGATATCGTCGCGCAGGGCATATCTGCCCAAGTCGCCGGCATCAGCCAGTACCTCTATGACGTTCATCTTCTCTGTTGTTACCTGTACACGCTTAGGACTTCCGATTTCACCGATTACGGTTACATAGAAGCTCGACATACGAACGGTTACGATAGGGTTTTCCGTTTCTGACAGGTATGGCATGATTCTGTTTCTGATGATGGTCTGACATTCTTCCTTTGTCAGTCCTGCAACGTGCACCTTGCCCACGATTGGGAAGTTGATATTACCTTCGTTGTCTACCAGATATCCCTGCAGGCTTGCTGCAGCTGAGTTTATCTGTCCGCCTGCATTAAGAGTATTCGACACCGAGAGGTTGAAAGGAGTAGCAGCTGTTGGGTCGCTGGTGCTGACCGTGATGGTAAGCATGTCTTTCGGCATTATTCTCACGTCGTGTAAGTTGCCGGTCTGACTGTTCCAATCTATAGAGTCGATATTCTTAAAATAATAATAATTCTTTGCTGTTCTGCAACTACTAACTGACAGAAGCATAACTGCAGCTATCAAAGGTAATAATATTTTTTTCATTTTACTTTAGTTAATTTATTTTCTGCAAAGGTACTTTTATTTTTTTAATTGACAAAAAAAAACTGCGAAAGATTTTGTATCTGAGAAAAAAAACGTATATTTGCAGAATATTATGATAAGAAAATCATTTTTATTACATATAAAACAGTGATTGATACAAAAAAATATTACCGTAAGGAAAGGGTGCTTATTATCTACACGGGCGGCACTATCGGCATGGGTTGCAATCCCAAGACGGGTGCGCTGGAGCCGTTGGACTTCAATCATCTTAAAGACAAGATGCCTGAGTTTGCATTTCTGAAGACCGACGTAGACGTCTATCAGTTTGAGCCTATCATCGACTCAAGCGACATGTCGCCGCAATACTGGTCGCAGATTGTCAACATCATTTCGACCAACTACGACAAATATGACGGTTTTGTAGTGCTTCATGGCACCGACACGATGGCTTACACGGCATCGGCACTGTCGTATATGCTGGAAAATCTCACCAAGCCTGTCATCCTGACCGGTTCACAGTTGCCTATCGGGCAGTTGCGCACTGACGGCAAGGAGAATCTCATGAGCAGTATCGAGCTTGCTGCCGCACACCACAAGGACGGCCGTCCGATGGTGCCGGAGGTCTGCATTTATTTCAACGGCAAGCTGCTGCGCGGCAACCGTTCTACGAAAATAAACTCAGAAGGCTTTGACGCATTCTGCTCGTTCAACTATCCCCCACTCTGCGATGCAGGCATAAACTTTGCTTTCCACGAGCATAACATTCTGAAACCAGACTATTCAAAGCCGCTCGTTACCCATACGGAGATGGATGCCAACGTAATGGTATTCTCGCTGTTTCCAGGCATCGGCGAGAGCATTGTGCGCAATGTGTTCAGCATACCCAACCTGCACGCCATCGTGATGCGCAGCTACGGCAGCGGAAACGCACCGCAGCAGCAATGGCTCATCAAGCTGTTGCGCGAGGCTGCCGACAAAAACATTACTGTCGTCAACATCAGTCAGTGCGTTACAGGTGCCGTCGAGATGAGTCGCTACGACACCGGATATCAGCTGAAAGACACTGGAGTGGTCAGCGGATACGACAGTACGGTGGAAAGTGCGGTTACGAAACTGATGTATCTGCATGCCAGATACAGCGACCATAAAACAATCTGCGAATACATGAATAAATCTATTTGTGGAGAAATAACTATAGAATGTAAATCTTAATTTTATTAACTAACAAAAAAAAATATTACATTATGAAGGAATTAAAAGGAACAAAAACAGAGAAAAACCTTATGGAAGCATTTGCAGGCGAGTCAATGGCACGCAACAAGTATTCTTACTGGGCTTCTAAGGCTAAGAAAGACGGTTTCGAGCAGATTGCTGCCATTTTTGAAGAAACAGCAAACAACGAGAAGGAACACGCAAAATTGTGGTTCAAACTTCTTGAAGGTGGAAGCATAAAGAGCACTGACGACAACCTGAAGGCTGCTGCTGAAGGCGAGAATTTTGAGTGGACCGACATGTACGAGCGCATGGCTCGCGAGGCTGAGGAAGAAGGATTTGCAGAAATAGCCGCCAAGTTCAGAGGCGTGGCTGCCATTGAGAAGCACCACGAAGAGCGCTATCGCAAGCTGCTGAACAACATCGAGGAGAAGATAGTTTTCTCTCGCGACGGCGACGCTATATGGAAATGCCGCAACTGCGGACACATCGTCATCGGCAAGAAAGCACCAGCAAAGTGCCCGGTTTGCGACCATCCGCAGAGCTACTTCGAGCTTGTGGCACAAAACTATTAAGAAACAACGTTGTCGGCACGCGCGCACACATATATTAATAAGGTATAAAGCGGCGGCGGGTGCCGATAACTGAAACTATTCCGTTACCTTCCTGAACCTGTCTGAATGGCAATTTCAGGAAGGTATTTTTATGTTGTCGGAAACAGAAACTAAAATTACAGGATTTTTACAAGTACTCTGTAATCCTGTTACAGCTAAGCTGTCACACCATTACAACTTATCTGTAACGCCGTTACAAAGCGTCTGTAATTTTCAAGCATTTTGCCGGCTTTTCACGCGGCAGGCTCCCGTCTTTCAAAAACATCGCAAAAAACACGCGCGAAGTTTGTCGTTTAAGAGAATTGTTTGTACTTTTGCATGCGGAAATAAACATAAAACGAAAATTTCATACACGATTATTATTTCAGAACTCTTATGCAAAAGAAAAGCAAAGTACTCTCTGGCATCATCTGCCTTTTCATTATCCTTGCCCTGTTTACAGGCATCGGATGGCAGATGGGAGCAGCCAACATGCTGAACACCATTATGAAAACAGCACACGACCTGTTGCTCAACACATGTTTCTACCTCATGGCTATCTGTGTCATCACCGGTGCTATCGGCAAACTGTTCGTAGAATTTGGAGTGGTAGACATGCTCGAGCGCATTCTCAGACCACTGATGCGGCCACTGTTCCACCTGCCTGGAGTAGCATCGCTGGGTGCCGTAATGACATTCCTCAGCGACAATCCTGCAATCATATCACTATCGCAGGACAAGCGATTCAGCAGTTACTTCAAGAAATATCAATACATTTCGCTGACCAACTTCGGAACGGCTTTCGGCATGGGACTAATAGTCATAATCTTCATGATTGGTCAGGGTTTCTTCAAGGAGCCGCTGATAGGACTGTTCGGAGCATTCTGCGGATGCATAGTGTCTACACGACTGATGCAGTATTTCGTACTGAAAGCATATCCGCAATATGCTAAAGAAAACGCTGCCGAAATAGAAAACCAAGAGAAAGCGGACGAACAGGAAAAACAAGACGACAAAGGCTTGTTTACACGCATACTAAACTCGCTGCTCGACGGCGGACGAACAGGTGTAGACGTAGGCGTCGCAATCATTCCGGGCGTGCTGATAATATCAACTATCGTGATGATACTGACCTTCGGAAAGAGCAGCGACGGCACTTTCACGGGAGCTGCATACGAAGGAATAGAACTGCTGCCCTATCTGGCATCGAAGATTGATTTCGTATTCAACTGGCTCTTCGGATTCAACGACCCACACCTCATTGCATTCCCGATAACAGCACTCGGAGCCGTAGGAGCAGCCCTCAGTCTCGTTCCAAACTTTGTTGCTCAGGGCTGGGTCGACGGCAACGCCATCGCAGTATTCACAGCCATCGGAATGTGCTGGAGCGGATATCTCAGCACACACACAGCCATGCTCGACTCACTCGGCTACCGCGAACTGACATCGAAAGCCATACTGTCGCACACCATAGGCGGCATCTGCGCAGCACTCGTGGCACACTGGGTATTCCTGCTGGTAAGCCTGATATAAGCAGAGAACAACCTCCTAGAGCACAAGCCTGCAAACTGACAGACAGAAGAAGAATTGCCCTATAATCGGAAAGAAACAGTTATTCACACAACCTCATAAAACACAGCGCCCGACCATTGCACAGATAGCAAATGGTCGGGCGGTATGTTTTGCTTTCAAATATATCTCTGAGATTTTATTCTCGCCTTATCTTCTTGTGCTTACAATACATTTATACATTTCAGTGAGCCAGTCGCCAGAAGTAATGATACAGCCTGAACACCGGTTCCCAAAGGCTTTCCGACGGAAAAAGCATAGCCATACGCAAGTCGCGGTATATGCGCTGAATGTTTTTCTGGACACCGCCGGCATTAACGTTGTTGCCTATGCGCTCATCATACTTGCCGAAATTGCCGCCAGCCAATATCTCATCCAGCAGTTTCTTGCCGCGTTTCTTGTCGACAGATACTATCATGTGCTGCTCGTCAAGCCCCAAAACCTCATGCAGGACATACATAACGGCACGCGCCATCTTCAGCAATCCACACTGGCGCAACAGCCTCTCGTCATTGCGTTTCTCATCGGCTGTAAATCCCTGCATAAGCACAAGATAATAGTCAACCAACTGACGAAGACCAATCCCCTCATGGAAAAAATGGTTAGAGATATGGCTCATCTGGTATATACGGTTGAAAGCAGGCGTCGGCACACATATCTCGCCCATGCCGTCGGGCAGCGACACACGGTTAGTGAACTGCCTGTCAGCCTCATCCTTGAAGAATCTCTGCAAGCGGGCATTAGCCACCAGATTGTTCATGAACGAAGGGCGATAGTGAACTTCGACAGGCACTTTCTTCACGCGGGAGAAATCTATGTGATGATAGCACACCTTGTCCTTTGGCGACAACTTCCGTATATAAGCGATAACCTGTCGCGGCGTACCGTCAACCCATACGTCTATGTCGCCCGACATACGCATCATAATGTCCGGATAGAGCAAAGCATTGCCCTGTCCTTTCAGTATACAGCTGCGAAAACCTTCTGTCGCAAAGTTCTTTATGACCCACGCAGACCTCTCATATACAAACTTGTTTCGCTCACGAATATCGTTGACATGCCCGAACCACTCCAGTACATCGTCGTCGGTAGGCTTATTCTCATGTCCGACAAGACGTTCCATGCCGTGAAAGAATACCGACGTCAGGCTCTGACGCTTGGCAAACTCCAGCAAATCATGCCAGACAATACGGTCAACCGATGCCGGTATGTCAGCCGTTTCGTCTAAGCAAAACCGTAAAAACAAAAAATAATCCTTAAGTATTTCCGAAATATTATTAGTCAACTACTTTATAATTTGGAAAGGGTTTCTATATTAAAGTTTTACGTATATTTATTTTGAAACAATGAATTTTTCTTTTAGAACATTATAAATGAATAAAGGATTTCCAATCACATATCGTCTCCACATGCGTTTAGGTTCCTTCAGTAATCTATATAACCATTCTAAGGAATGTTTTTGCCACCAAATAGGTGCACGTTGAGCTGTTCCTGCAAAGAAATCAAATACTGCACCGATGGTTCCAACATGACAGTTTATCTTTAAGTCATTCCAATGTGCATAAGTCCATTTCTCTTGTTTTGGCGCTGTCATGCCAATCCAAAGTAAGTCCGGGTTAACTTTGTTTATAGCGTTTATTATAGCAGAATTATCTTCTGCTGAAAACTCGGGTTTATATGGCGGAGAATACGTCTCAACTATAATATTGGGATATATTTCTTTTGATTTCTCCCTAATCATACTTAAAACACGCTCTGATGACCCCATAAACATACAAACACCTCCATTCTCATTTAGCCTATTCATCTCAATCTCGAACAAATCCCACCCCGCAATCCTTTCCGTAGGTTGTGATTTTGCCTTTAACCAGCGACATGCCTTTACAATTGAAGCGCCGTCAGGAATAAGATAATCACCTTTCTCCAATGCCTCAGCAAAATAAATATCGTTCTGAGCTGTATTATAAGAATGTGCATTTATCGTGTTTATCAAAAACTTCCCTTTTGGAATCTTGCTCAATTCCTTCTTTGACTCAAGAATATGAATGTTAGATAGTCTTACCATATTATTAAATAATTCTTATTAAACAGATGAACGACAACAGATTCTTACAGAAGTTGTTCTTTTGTCAATCTTTTTTCTGCAGGATAAAGTATTCTCTCGTGTTCAAGCATTTGTTCCTCTGAAAATCTTCTCCTCACAACCTTTGCCGGTACACCAGCCAAGATTGAGTATGGAGGACATGATTTTGTAACAACTGCACCTGCTGCAATAACACTTCCTCTTCCTATGGTTACGCCTTTTAAGATAGTTACACCCATTCCAATCCATGTATCACCTTCGATTACCACATCTTGGTCATCATCTGGATGTTTCGGGAAATCTGCATCAAACATATAGTGCCCGACTCAATCAACCCTATGGTTACCTGTTATAATTTTAAGGTACGGGGCTATGTCCGTTTTGCTTCCAATATATACTTTGGCACCTGTTGTATATATAGCAGCATATCTTGCTATTCTTACGTCATCCGAGATATGTATGTTTTCACCCCCCATAAATATTGAAGTAACAGGCTTAATCATTACATTTTTGCCACAACTGCCAAAAGAGCGTTTAAAGAAAAAAGATAAAAAAACATCACAAATATGTTCAATACCTTTTCTTAATAATACGCCAATTTTATAAATATTCATAATCTAACTTTATTATATATTTCATTTAATTTGTCAATATACTCATCTTTTGAAAAGTAATTGCTCATCGTTTCGTAAGCATCTTTTGATAAATCATTAATAATCTTTCTGTTTTCCAATATACGGTTGACAGAATTATATAATGATTTAGCATCGCCTACGTTTACAATCATTCCATTTTTTCCATCAACAACATAATCGCCAATACTCCCTACCTCAGTAACTATAGGGACCATTCCATAACTCATTGATTCAAGCAATGACATTGGCAATCCTTCATAATAAGATGGAAGAAGGAATACATGACACTGTTTAAGGAGATTTTCTTTTTTATTGCCAGATACTACACCTTCATATATGAATTTATTACCTAATAGTTCGGTAAACTTATCAATATAGCTATTTGCACCTTGTTCTTTTCCTGCAAAATGAAGTACAAAGTCTGAATGGCAAGTTTGTATATCAGAAAAACTCTTATATATTTCATCTATACCTTTATTAGTTTCTATCCTACCCAAAAAAAGGAAATGTATTACGGTATTTTCATTTACATCTCTATTTATATACATATTGGGAGAGTCAACTGGATTAGGCAAAACTACAATATCTTTCTTTCGATATCTTTTCTGAAGTATCTTTTGTTCTTTGCAGCCAAGAACAATTATTGGACATTTACATGAAAAGATTTGTTTTATCATATTTTCTAAATAAATAGGCGGATTATCGTTGTCAAGATACTTGCCACCATGAAGATGCAAAACCATTGGCTTATGCATCTGTTTTGCAATTGATATAAAAAAGAAATCTCGTAAAATTGCTTTTTTGTCTAATGAGAAATTATAATGAATTAAAACATTTTTATTATTCAACAATAAGAATATCCAAGAAAAAAGGCACTTAATTAAGTTTGGAATTCTCATTATTCCGCCCTTCTCATTGTCTCTTTTCCCCAATTGGAAATGAATAAAACTATGAGACGTACAGTTACCTATTATAAATCTTGTAACAGAAGATATCCCACTTACGTTATATTTCGGATCTAAAGATGGAGAAACAATTATTATATACATTAATATAAAACAATTATGAAACTTTTCTTTTTTTAATGGTTATATATTTTTTGCTATCAACAATATCCATTTTGGGTAACAATATTATAAATGCTGATAGCAAGTCATAGAAAATAAATACACCTCCCTGTACTAATTGAAAAGACAAATTACTTATATACCATGCAAGAAACAGTAAATAATATTTGCTTCTCCTATAACTATAATTATATTTGAATAAATAAATATAAAATAGTAATAATAATAAAAAACCTATTAAACCATTTTGTGAGAGTGCATCAAGGAAGCCATTGTGAGAGCCTATTCTGAGATCGTTCTCTATGAACTGTTGTTCTTTTAATCTATTATAACCATAACCAAAAAGATAATGCCATGCATCATCTGAATTTTTCCATAAATTATATGATGTTATCCAAAAAAAGATTCTACCACTTCCAGTTACCTCTTCATTATTATTACCAGAACCTGTGTCTGACTGTTCATAAATCCTTTGTCTAAAAACTTCTTCAGTCTGGATAAAATGCATAATTAACAAATACGATATAGAAAGAACAATAATACCATATGTTATTTGTTTAAGTAAACTTTTTCTTGGAAGCAAAACTATGAAAGCACCAATTACAAGTATTAGATAACCTGTTCGTACATAAGTTTCATATAAGAAATAAGACCCTAAAAGAAATATGATGAAATTTAATAATTTGTACTCTTTAGAAATTTTGCCAAAACGAATATAAAACAGAATGACAATTAGAGAACTACTCAAATATACTGCTGCTGTGTGCGCATTTAAAAAGGGACCAATTAAAGACTCTACCCCCAACAAATCTGCACCGATGTAAGAATGTGTCTGTTCCAAAAGACCTAAACTATATGGCAAAAATGATAATATCAAAACGTGTGCTATATATAATAAAATCTTAACAGCCTTATCTTTTTTCACATTGTTTTCTATATATGAAAGAAATAAAGGCAGTGCCATAAATCTTAACACGTTTGAAGCATTTCCTACTATATTAATTATTGTATCTCTATTAAAAATCTTAATTAATGCATACCAAAATCTAAATTTTATAAATTTATGCCTAAGATGCAGAATTACTTTATATAGTAAAAATAACAGAACTGGTATTTTCCAGATCTGACCAACAGACATACCTCCATCACTATCTTGACCATCAATATACAGAAGAAGAAAACCTAGAAATAGAAATATACAATATCGAACTATACTTTTCATTAGCCTTCATTATATCTGATTTTGTATTATTTTTTTTGCATAAAAGTCTGTTAAATACTCATTATGTATACTTTTAAAATTTGGATCTGGAATCATAAAGTTAGGACCATAAGAATACTCCAAATGCTTTGCCGTATCAACAGGTATACTAATTGTTTGTCCTTTAAATATGGACTTTTCTAATTTAAAATATGGGAAATAAAATGGTTTAATTTTATAAATTGTGTTTGTACCTATCAAATCAATTTTATATGGATGAAATACAAAACAAGTCATACAATCTCTCATTTCTGTGAAATAAAAGAAATCTATTCCTATTCCATTATAAGTAAATGTCATTTCACGTATTTCGTCATTATCTATCCCAATATACTCTGATTCTAAAGTAAATCCATTTGCCAAAAGTTTTTCTTTTATCAGTTCTGCATTTTCTACATATGCTCCAAAATCAAAATCACAATCATGTTTAATAAAATCATTATCTCTATATATACCCAATAATGTACCAAACTCAGGCCAAAATGAGATTTCGTTAGAAAGAGAATCACATATTTTTGAAAAAACATATTCAGACTGTTCTGTAAACAGTTTATTCATTTTACGTTCATTACATCTTCTTATATACCGATTTACAGGCATAAACATTTTTTTAAACCAGACTATAGAAGCACCTTTCGTTCTTATGTAATTTAATATATCCATAACATTAAAAGAAATTATCTTGAAATTCTTTTTTAAAGCCATAATTTCCAACTTGTGGTCCATTAATTTCCCAATTATCATTACCTTCAATAAAAATTGGTCCATTTTCTCCAATTGCAATATCCCACCCAATGGAATGTATATCTGTTAGCATTGAATGAAATAATATTGCCTGCTCCTTAACTTGTTGTATATATGGTATTTTAAAATTCTCAAAAACAACTCCACTATTTGGATGTTTTTCCGTTTTTAAACCAAATTGAGGTTTAAAGAAACCAAATTTATGAAGCAGACCTGTATCTAAATCAAAACCTATAGCAAGACCACCTTGAGAAGTATTATCAACTTCATTACCATTAGCGCCAACCCTAATAATAGAAGGAAGAACTCTAATTTTTCCTGTTTTTAAATTTCTTACTGTTATTAACCTTATAGTATTTATAGAATTTCTATATAAGCGATTTACTTCATCGTGTTGAACTATTTTTTTCTGAAAAAGGTAAGTAGCACCACTTATTATAGCAATAAGTTCATTAATCGACAATTGTTTTCCATCTATAGTAGCGACACCTTCTTTAATTTTTAAAACAAAAATACCACGTCCACATTCTCCATCTATTTGTTTACAAAAAAAATCTTCATTTTTACCATTTACAAAGGTCTTTAAATCTATTGTGCACTTACTGCCAATATCAAAAACATTATTACCATTGACAATAGCAACATTGTCAGGAGAACATATACCTAATTCATCACATAATGCACCAAAATAAAATTTATTTCTTAAAAGACACAAGCTTCCATTATTATCTCTAAGATTGAGTTTATCTCTTCTCTCTGAAAATGGAATATATTGAACATAATTACTGTAATCATTGCCATATTTAACATCCTGTCCATACATAAAATAATATTTGTTAGGTATCCCATAACATAATATACAATTAATCTGATCCAACAAAATTCTATATTTAGATTTTCTTGGTTTTTCAGGATAGTAACTTGGGTGATCCCATAAAGACTTATTTTTTATTAACAAATAAAAATAATATGGTTTCTTAATTATTGCTCGGAATATCCACCGTATTATTAAATAGGCATATTCCAAAATGTTATAATATAATTCTCTACGCTTAGAATGTTTATACATAATTACTTTACATAATATAAAATTTATTTTAATGAAGTTTCAAATAAAAGATTATTATCTACATTGCTCTTTTTTAGTAAATTTAATATGTTTGCAGCAAAAAACATGTCATGCAATGCAATTCCATAATTATATGAAAGAATTCTTTCTTCATCACTTTCACGTCCATGAATCTCACCTAACAAAACCTTATGGAACTCACTATACTTTTTAAATTTCGAGAAATATTTAAAGTTTCTTATTTGATCTGTGTCGTCTCCAAAAACTTTATCAAAAAATAAATCGCAATTTTGAAATCCACGTGTATGAACTGGAATAACTGTAATACCAGGACGATAATCACAATCATTTGGGAAGAGCAATTCTTGTGCAAAAGTTACACAAGAGATAACTACATCGGCATCTCGTATAAAATCAGTTTTATTGTCTATTATCTCAAAAGTTACATTATCATATTTCCTAAAATGTTCTTTAAATAATTCTGCCTGATTTTTATATTTTAACAACCGAAAATTAATTTTTCTATTTGAATTGTCAGCTATTAAGCATAATGCTGTTGCCTCTGCTATACTGCCCAAACCTAACAAGGAATAAGTATCCGTACCAGACTTTTGAAAAGTTTTAGCTGCAAGAGCTGCTACAGCTCCTGTTCGCATCGCAGTAATCCAATTGCCATCAATTATGGCTTTTAGTTTTCCTGTTTTACTATTATAAAGAAAAATTTCACTATTTAGACATGGTACTTGTCCTTCAATCCTGCTTACTACCTTTACTCCAAAAAAACATTCTTCTGCATTATTAGGCAGCAAACAAGGCATTGTCGTGATGAAATCTTCACCTTGAGGGTGGACACTTAGTTTGGCAGGAAGTTGGGCATTATCTTTTACAAAAAACGCCTCTCTTACCCAATCTACACATAACTTAGGTGAAATATCTAAATCCTTTATTTTCTTCTCATCAATAACAAATATTTTACTATCCATAACTTTACCAATTTGAATTAAGTGAATTCTGTTTCTGCCATAATTCTTTTATTATTCGTTCTGTATATTTCCCAAAACCAGGTCCAAAAGCAGATTGACTCAATCCTGTCTTTACATTCCATTCAAGAACTACAGGATCACCACTATCATCAATAGCAATATCCCATCCTATCAAATCAAAAAATGGCAATTGAAAATGTAAACGTTTGACTGTTTCAATAGCCTTATCATATGATGGAAGCTTATATCCATTAAGAACTGTACCAACATCTGTTATTTCTATATTATCTGATGCATAGCCACTAAATCCATATTTTCCAAGTTTACCCTCTTCATCTATAATGGCACTAATTCCACCTGCACATTGATTGTCAATGACTTCACCTAATCTTCCAATTCTAACAACGGCATATACAATAAGTATTTCCATGTCTGAACGATATGTAAGAATCCTTATTGTATTCACAGACGTAGGATTCAATTTGTTCATTCTATCATGCTGCTTCAAACGCTTTTGAATTTGAAAGTTCTTGTTATATAGCTTAAACAGTTCATTTAAAGTCATGCCATTTATATTTGTTTGACCATTATGTACTGTTAAAGCTTGAATTCCTTGCCCACTGTATGACAACGTTGGCTTTATAAGAACATCCTCCAAATTTGAACAAAGATTTATTGCATCTTCCTCTGATACAGGTTTACCTTCAAAATAGTAATATCCATTCATATTCTTGAGTAATGTATGTGGATGCTTTACATTAGGGAGAATTATATCTGTCATATTTTTATCGGCATATGCATCTCTATATGGTAACATATTGGCTTTGGGCAATAAATCAACATGATATAAATTTGTTGGAATATACTCTTTAGAATAAACACCTGTTCGTGAATAAAAATATTCATGAGAATAAAGAGATACTTTTTTCCCAATCAAATTTTTATAGAAATTTTGGATTTCATTTTTTTGCTCTTTTGTAAGCTTTCGTATTACTTTTAAATTATTAAAATTCTTAGTTATTCTTTTTTTATATGAATTTTCCAATTCCCACTTTTTATATCTATCAATTTCTCTTTTAATAATATTTTTTATTTTCATGTTATTATTTGATTTTATGAAAAATTGTACTTATTACGTCTATTGTATAATTCAATGCCTTCAACCTAAAAAGATATGAGGCAAGTAAATATACTGAAATATATGTTATTCCTTGGATTATTGCTATTATACTTTGTGGTAAATACAAAACAAGTCCTTCTATATAAGCTATCAAAACTGCAAATAAAGAAAGTAACATTATTGGAAATAAATCTTTACACTGCTTTAGCATACCATATTCCACATATTTAGATACTAACATTGCATTAATTAAATATATTGTCCATGAGGTAAGAACCATTCCAAAAAGTAATCCATTTATTCCAAATAAGATAACACCAAATATTATGAAAAAAATACCTAAAAAACGCTTGATAAAAGTCCACTTAAACAAGACTCTACTTTTACCAATAGCTGCAACTGCATAATAATTAATTGTTTGTAAACTTATTGCTATTCCAGAAAAACAAAGTATTTGAAAATAAGGCACAGATGCCAACCATCTTTCTGAATATAAAAAAATAAAAAGTGGACGAGCCAATAATATTAATAAAAATATTAATGGGAATGTCAAATATGCAGACGTCGAAATAAACTTCTGTAATATTTGCCTCATCCTATTTTTGTCATTTTGCGTTTCCGACAAAACAGGATAAGATACCTGATCTAAAATATTAGAAATAAACAAAGAAGACAACTCCTCTGTTCTTCGGGCTTTTGTAAAAACACCTAATGTTGAAGGACTATATATTTTACCAATTAACAATCCTTGTATATTATTGCAAAAAGTATTTAGTAAGTTGGATAAAAGAATGAAGCCTCCAAAACTAAACAATTCATAAAATGAAGTCTTAGAAAATGTAATAAGAGGACGCCATTTGTTTAATATCCAACATAGAAGAGTGGATAGAGTACTGAAAACTAACTGTTGAATAACAAGAGCCCAAACACCAAAACCTTTCCAAGCTAAGAAGATAGTAATTATCAATGCTATTCCAGCTGAAACTAATTCAACAAATGCAATTATCTTAATTTTTAGATTTTTTCTTAATTGATTAATTTGAACAATACGTAAAGCATTTATAATAAGTACTAAACTTTGGACTCTAAGTACGTCTGTTAGTATTGATAAATTATAGAAAAAAGCTATAAACGGAGCACTGAACCATAAAACTGCATACAAAAATAATGACAAAAATAGATTCCAATAAAAAATTGTTGAATAATCTAAGTTATTAGGATTTTTTTTCTGTATCAGTGCTGAGCCAAATCCACCATCAATGAATGTATTACTAAGGGCTAGGAATATTGTCAACATTCCAATAACACCATAGTCGTGTGGAGTTAATAAACGAGCAAGAACAATACTTGAAATGAAATTTAAAAGTATTGTTCCTGTTTTTTGGATACCACTCCAAACTATACCAAAAATCGTTCGTTCTTTAAGAGTAGATGGCATTATTTAATCGTTATAAGTCTATATTGGCAATTGAAATAATTCTCCCATCTCCTCATTAAACGTTTCAGGCTTATATTTAAAGTAACCACCTCCTGAATATAAAGTTAATTCTGAAATATATAGCTTTTCTTCTGTATCAAAAAAATCAACTCTAATATGAGGAAAATCTTTAGATAAGATTCTACTAAGTTCAACCATTTGGTCATAGTGTTTTGGCTTTTTTGATTCCTCTGTTTCATGAACTCCAGATTGTACAGATAATTTATTCCAGTTCATATCATAATATGTTATTGGAAAAGTATCTTCTTTACCCTTTTCAAAATGTTGGGTATTTACACAACAACAAAAAGGTTCACCATTGAAACAGAAAAATTTATAATCGAATAACTGATCTTTTATGTTTTCAAGGTATTGCTCTGCAATTATTCTTGGTTTACAGTTTCTGTATGCCTGAGTCATTCCATTTATTAATGTGTATTTGTATAGGAACCAATTTCGCCATATCCTCTTTTTATTTTTAAAATTAACAGCTGATTTATTATGAATAAATTCTATCCATTTCCCTCCGCTTTGAACATTTGATTTTAAACAAAACTCATTTGGTAAAGAATCCCAATCTTTTTCTAAACTTTTTATATCTTCCCATACTCCATATAATGGGATAGTGTAACCTTTTCCTAACTTCTCCTCTATATATCCTTTAAATAAGAATTTATCGACTACTCTATCTAAATGACCATCTCCAGTATAATATGCCTTGTACCATTGCATTTTTTCAGTGAAAGTCTTCGGATGATTAATATCCATTTTATAGCCAACAACTTTTTCGTACTTTTCAAGCATTAAATCTACTCGTTTTTCGATAGGCAATGCTCTAATGTCTTTAACTTTTCGATAATGTAGATAATTAGTTAATCGCCACAATCCAAAATATTCTTTCAATATAAATTTGATTTTTTTAAATAGCATAATTATCAGCTTTAAATACAATTAAATTCTGCAATAATAATATCTACAAAAAATGAGGATAACCTATTATGTTTCTCTTATAAAAGAATCAAAAATAAATGCGCTTCTTTCAAAAATCACTCATCAAAAAAAATGTACTGAAAATGAGGTAGTTATAATTCCCAACAGGGCAGTTGACGGAGATTAGCTGCAAATAGCATCAACAATATCTTCTTTGGTAACGGTGTCTTTGCCAAGCAGACGTTGGATTGAACGCGACTGGCTCCTAAGGTCTTTGCACAACAAGGCTGAAGCCAAAGTCATGATTGACTCAGGAATGGATGTGTTGATGCCGAGAACCTTGCCCACGGAGATGAAAAGACCGAGCCCCATTGGTACATCTTCGTTGAGATAGCGGTGGTTTATGACTGAAGGACCTTTGTTTGAAGAGTCGGCAAAAGACTTAAAGACTGCCATTGCATCGACGTTTAAGTTCTCTTCATTACGCCATTTGGCAGCATCGAAATAGTTTAACGAGTCGCAGCCGAAAGCATTGAGAACCTGATTCTTAACAACATCGAAAGCTTTAATTACATTGATGACTGAGTCGGTGAAGGCTTCCTTATACATCCAGAACTCGCCTTTGCTATATTCTATGCGTGCCGCAGAGAAGAGGATGCCAATAGGATGGACTATCATATTGGGATTGTGGAAGGCTGACTCAAGTATGTTGCGACGCAGATAGTGTGTGTTGTCGAAGAGAGTTGACAGTGTTTTCAGAACATTGTCTGCCTCTGAAACGGGCAAAACGGAAATGGCATTGCGAGGATTGTAGAATGATATTCTTACGAACGAGTTGTCTACTATCCTGCCATTGTAGGCTGTTGTCTCCCACTCGCTATATATTACGTTTTTGCTTATGAATTTCTTAAATATCAGGCTGCCCATATATCCTGGCACTAAGACAATAATCTGGCTGTCTCTGACGTATGGTGCAATGGTCTTTGCCACATGCTCGTGCTGAAGAGTGGTGGTCATGACAAAGATGATGTCGGCGAATGCTATAGCCCGATCAACATCGCGTGTGATGAAAGCCATCTTTGCACGGAAGTGTTTGCCGTGGTTGGTGAGGTCTACAACATCGTAAGCACTATCTTTTGCTATGGTGTTGAAAAAGTCAACATTTCCACTATCTGAGGTCTTTAGAATGGCGACCTCAAAATTGTTTTCAGCAAGTTTGGCAGCATGGATAAGTCCAGAGTTGCCTGCTCCTATAATAGTTATTCGCATTATGTGGGTTATTATAAAAAAAAATGATACATTTTCGCTTTCTCGACGGAATTGCACTATAGACATGCACATAGTATAGGCTTACCTAAGAGCGTTTTTAGATGAGCCGCAACGTAGTAATTCTATAGTGCACCGACCACAAATTCAGCCGTCCGCCTTAGAGAACAGAGTCTCGCAGAAAGAGAAAATGTAATCATAGTGCGGGTGCAAAGATAGTAAATTAGTGTGAAAGCAACAAAAAATATTCATGTTTTTGTTGTTTTTTTTGTGCTTTTTCACATGGGATTAACTTTACCTTAAGCCTGTCGGCATGATTTAGTTATGAGTTTATGAAATTATAAATGCAGTTTTACGATTAACTGATCGATTGTAACGGTGTTTTGAAAAATGTTGCTATATTCATTGCGCAGCAAGCCTTCTGTCGTTATAAGAACGTTGTGGACAACTGCACGTTTTGGAAGCATTTGGAGTCGCGTGTTTCGTCTGTGAACCAGTGTTGAGTGATATGGCTCATAGCAACATTGTTTTTAATTATAATCTCATATAGGAGCGTATAACTAACAGCAGGCGAGATGCCTGCGCTCCCAGATAACGCAAAACAATTAACTAAAAAAGAAGTTCTCGATTTGTTTGAAGCCGTTGAGGAAGTTTCGGGAAGACATTCGTTTTTTGCCACTTAGCTGAAGTTCGATGATTTCGAGTTGACTATCGGTGGTGTTTACAAAAAGACTATTGTGGACAACAGACAGGGAACCGGGTATACCGACTGAGGGACGAGTAGTCTTTGATGTCTTGAAAATCTTTACAACTTGTGATTTGTTGCTGCCTGACTGTTCAACAAGGTTAGTCCATGTACCTGGATAAGGGCTTAGACCACGAACAAAATCATATATATTCTTCGACGGCTGCTGCCAGTTTATTCTGCATGTTTCCTTAAAAATCTTAGGAGCGACATGCAATTGCTCATCTGACTTTATAAAGTTTTCTTGCGACATTGACTCTATTTTTCCATTGCCTTCTATTAGTTTGTCAAGTGTTTTCATCGCAAGACCGGCACCAAGTTTCATCAGTCTGTCATAGACATATTCCACGTCTGCATCGTCTGGTATCGACATTGTCTGCTGCATTATAATACGACCTGTATCGATGTTGTGATCAAGAAAGAATGTTGTAACACCAGTCTCAGTCTCACCATTTATTACAGCCCAGTTAATAGGGGCTGCTCCCCTATATTGAGGCAGCAGTGCCGCATGTACGTTGAACGTGCCATATTGCGGCATTGCCCATACTGCTTCGGGCAGCATGCGGAAAGCCACGACCACCTGTACGTCTGCCCTATATGTCGCCAGCTCTTGTAAGAATTTTTCATCTTTCATTTTCTCAGGCTGCAACACCGGCAGACCGTTAGCCAATGCCAGCTGCTTTACGGGCGACGGCTGCAAGACGCTGCCATGTCTTCCTACTGGTTTGTCGGGCTGCGTTACTACGGCAACTACATTATAGTCGTTTGCCAATAGAGCCTGCAATGTTTCCACTGCAAACTCAGGTGTTCCCATGAAGATTATTCTCAGGTCTTTCTTTGTCATTGTCTTTCCGTTATTTATTCTGTAGAATAGTCAGCCACAAGCTGACGATATGTTGTGTACATGTGTGTTCTGTCTATGTATCCGAGCAGCCTTCGGTCAGTAGTTACCACAGGCAACTGTTCTGCATTTGTCTCCTCAAACTTGCGCATCACTTCTTCCATCTTGTCGTTGTCTCCAAGCATAGTCGGAGGCTGACTCATCAGCTGTGCAGCATTGAAGTGATGATACAGTTCTGTTCGGAATACGATATGACGTATGTTGTTGAAGTTCACTTCTCCTAGCAGATGTTCGCCATTGTCAACTACAGGCAACAGACTCGTCGGACTATTGCTAATCTTATTAACAAGCTTTGCCAGCGGCATGTCAGGCGGCACGGCGATAAAGTCTTTGTCTATGAGCGTTTCCACGCTCATAAGTCTCAGAATGGAACGGTCGGTATTGTGCGTTATCAGTTTTCCTTGTCTTGCCAGTCGCATGCCATAGATGCTGTGCGGTTCGAATATATATATAGTAAGGTATGAGCAGACACTTACTATTATCAAAGGTATGAACAGCTGATAGCCTCCTGTCAGCTCGGCAATGAGGAAAATGCCTGTCAGCGGCGCATGCATTACGCCAGCCATCACGCCAGCCATGCCAAGCAACGCGAAGTTTTTCTCAGGTACATATACCCCACCTATGTCGTAGATATTCCACAGTCGTGCAAAAAGGAATCCGCAGAAAGCTCCGATAAACAGCGACGGTGCGAACGTACCTCCGCATCCTCCACCTCCGTTGGTTGCCGACGTGGCAAAAACCTTCGTAAAAAGTACAAGGGCAATGTACAAAATTAGCAAATTATTGTTGCCGTAGAACAGTGAATTGTTCAGCAGTTCCTCCCAGTCTGCCTCCGAGCTGCCACTCAGCAGGATATTGATGCTATTGTATCCTTCTCCATATAGCGAAGGGAAAAGGAAAATAAGCGTGCTCAGGACAAGTCCACCTATCAAGAGTTTTGCGTAACGATGGTCTTTCAGTTTGGCAAAGCCATTCTCACAGAACGTCATCATCCTAATGAAATAGAAACTCAGAAGTCCGCATGCTATTCCAAGCATGATGCTCGGCAGCACCCTTTCGATTGTCCACGCACTGTCGAGATGGAAGTCGAAGAGCGAGTTTGTGCCGACGAAAAGATATGTAAAGCATGTTGCCGTAACACTGGCAATGAGTATAGGCAGCAGCGAAGCCATAGTCAGGTCTATCATCAACACCTCTATCGTAAACACCAGACCGGCTATCGGCGCCTTGAAGACTCCGGCAATGGCAGCCGAAGCGCCACATCCTACAAGCAGCATCAGCGTGCGGTTGTTCATACGGAACACTTGCCCCAGCGTGCTTCCGATAGCAGAACCTGTGAGCACGATAGGAGCTTCGGCACCTACGGACCCACCAAATCCAATGGTCAGTGCCGATGCTATCACTGAAGTCCACGTATTATGCTTCTTCAGTCGGCTGCGCTTTGTGCTTATGGCATAGAGTATTCGGGTTATACCATGACTGATATTGTCCTTAACTATGTACTTCACGAAAAGCGATGTCAGGTATATTCCCACTACAGGAAATACAAGATAGAGCCAGTTTATTGACGTTTCAGAGAATCGTGATGTCAGCAACCATTCTATTTTCTCTATTAGCCAGTGTAGCGTAAAGCCTGCCACTGCTGCAAAGAAACCTACAGCAAAGCTCAACAGCAGCGTGAACTGACGGTCGGAGACGTGCTGTTCGCGCCAAGCGATAAATTGTTCCAGTCTGCTTGTAGGTTTATTCATTATTGCATTTGCTGTATTATTCCCTTATTATGGTTACTTCTCCCATTGCCGTCAGCTTTATGATGCTCGACGGGGTGTTGGTCTTTCTTTCCTCACGTCGCGACGTGCAGACATAGTCTACTGCCTTTATGATGTCTTCCGATATTTCCGTAAACCGTCGCGGTGTTGGCTGTCCGCTTATGTTGGCACTTGTTGACACTATCGGTTTCTGAAAACGGTAGCACAGTTCGCGCGAGAACAGGTCGCGTGTTATGCGTACTGCTATTGAGCCGTCGCCTGCAACAAGGTTTTCTGCAAGTCCCGTTGCTCCATCGAGTACAACAGTCGTTGGCTTTGTGGCATACTCCATCAAATCCCACGCCACATCCGGAACGTTTCTGACATATCGCTGCAAGCGCACATCGCTGTCTACAAGACATATCATTGCCTTTGAATCTTCGCGCTGCTTTATCTCATAAACACGGCGAACGGCATCGGCATTGGTGGCATCGCATCCTATACCCCACACCGTATCGGTAGGATAAAGTATTACGCCACCTTGCTTCATCACTTCGATAGCCTGTTTAACATCTTTCGTAAAGAATGTGTTGCCTATGGCATTTGGGTTTCTACTTGGCTTGTCGCTTTTCATCTTTTCTTTTTTATATTTGCTGCAAAAGTAAGAAAAAAAAGATTTACAGACAACTAATAATGTAAGATTTTGCTGTTCACACATAATGTTGTCTTATTGTTGCCGTGCCCTAATACAACAAACGCTGTCAGGCAGAAGCAGGAATATACCTTCCTCACTGTATGCCTGACAGCGTAATTGTTTACTGTCTATTGTCGATGCCGACAACTATTCTTCGCAAGAACAGTTGCACGCACGGAAGTGCTTCAGATCGTCGGCGTTGAAGTGATGAACGTAGACGTTCTTTGCCACTACGTTTTCTTCAGCCATGCGCACATACACATTTGCCGACTTGGCAAAGAGTTCCGGTGCGCGTGTTGCATCGTCGAGGATGAGCAGCGACATGAGTATCTCTGCTGTCATGTCGTAGAGACGACGTGCGAGCATGTCCTGCAGTTCCTGATCGTTCTTGTCCTTAACGCTGTTGATGGCTTCTTCGTAGATGTTTACGAGTCCTTCTACACGCTTCTTCAGTTCCTTCAGGTCGTCGCTGACTTCAGTCTGCAGCATTTCGCGCATCACTTGCAGGTATGTTCCGTTGGTGATATAGCGTATAGCAGCCACAACCTGCAACTGAGTTGTACCTTCATAGATAGAGAAGATGCGCGCATCGCGATAGAGTCGCTGGCACTTGTATTCCATGATGAAACCAGAGCCACCGTGTATCTGTATGCAGTCGTATGCGTTCTGGTTGGCATATTCCGAGTTCATACCCTTTGCTATTGGCGTGAAAGCATCGGCAAGACGTGCATATTTTTTCTGTTCCTGACGTTCTTCCGGTGTCAGTTTGCGCTCGCGGCTGATGTCTTCGAGTGTCTTGTAGATATCTACATAGCGTGCTGTCTGATAGAGTATCGAGCGTCCTGCATCGAGTTTAGCCTTTATGCGAGCCAGCATGTCGTAGACAGCGGGGAAGTCGATGATAGCCGTATCGAACTGCTTGCGCTCCTTAGCGTATGCCAGAGCCTCATCGTAGGCTGCCTGCGACAGACCTGTCGACTGTGCTGCGATGCCGAGACGGGCACCGTTCATAAGTGCCATTACATATTTAATAAGTCCGAGACGTGTGCTTCCGCAGAGCTCTGCCTTAGCGTTTTTGTAGACAAGTTCGCATGTTGGCGAGCCGTGAATACCGAGTTTGTGCTCGATGTGGCGCACGTCAACGCCTCCGTCGCGCTTGTCGTAGATGAACATCGACAGTCCGCGACCGTCGCGCGTACCTTCCTCAGAGCGAGCCAGCACGAGGTGAATGTCAGAGTCGCCGTTGGTAATGAAGCGCTTCACGCCGTTCAGTCGCCAGCAGTTGTTCTCCTCGTCGAATGTAGCCTTGAGCATTACGCGCTGCAAGTCAGAGCCTGCGTCAGGTTCGGTAAGGTCCATCGACATGGTTTCGCCGGCACATACGCGTGGTATGTACTTCTGTCGCTGTTCCTCGCTGCCGAACTCATAGAGTGTCTCTATACAGTCTTGCAGCGACCAGATGTTCTGAAATCCTGCATCTGCGGTAGATACTATCTCCGAAGCCATAGAGTAAGGGGTTATTGGCATGTTCAAGCCGCCATAGCGACGTGGCATCGAGATGCCCCAGAGTCCTGCCTGACGGGTAGCCTCTATGTTCTCGAATGTCTTTGAAGCATATACCATGCGGTTGTTTTCGAGGTGCGGACCTTCAAGGTCTACGCTTTCCGAGTTTGGCTCGATGATATTGGCAGCGATGTCGCCCGTTATTTCGAGCAGCTGCTTATAGTTTTCTATTGCATCGTCGTAGTCGACTGGTGCATCTTCATACTTGTCCTTATCGGCAAAGTTGCGCTCCTTGAGCTCAACGATGCGCTTCATCAGCGGGTGATGAAGGTGGAATTCAAGTTCAGGATGGTCAGTGAAAAAGTTTGCCATTGTTTACTTGCTATTTTGTTTATAGTACTTTATTAATTTTGGTACGACCTCTTCTACGGTGCCTACTATTACGTAGTCAGCTATCTTGTTGATAGGTGCGTCAGGGTCGCTGTTGACAGAGATGATGATGCCTGAGTCCTGCATGCCGGCGATGTGCTGTATCTGTCCGCTAATGCCGCAGGCGATATATACTTTCGGGTGTACTGTTACACCTGTCTGACCTATCTGTCGGTCGTTGTCTATCCATCCTGCATCCACAGCTGCGCGGCTGCCGCCCACCTCTCCGTGAAGCACTTTTGCGAGTTCGAAGAGCTGGTCGAAGCCTTCCTTCGAGCCTACGCCATAGCCTCCGGCTACTACTATCGGTGCGCCTTTGAGGTTGTGCTTGGCTTCCTCTACGTGGTGGTCGAGCACTTTAACGACGAATGCTTCGGCAGAAACATATTTGCCTACTTCAGGATATACGACTTCGTTCTTTGCCTTTCCGTCGTAGAGAGTCTTCTGCATCACGCCGCTGCGCACTGTCGCCATCTGTGGGCGATGGTCTGGGTTGACGATTGTTGCCACGATGTTTCCTCCGAAGGCAGGACGAATCTGATAGAGCAGGTTGTCGTAGTGCTTGCCTTCTTTCTTGTCGTCGTAGTCGCCTATTTCAAGCTGTGTGCAGTCGGCTGTCAGTCCGCTTGTGAGCGATGAGCTCACTCTCGGTCCCAAGTCGCGTCCTATGACGGTTGCGCCCATAAGGCATATCTGTGGATTTTCCTCCTTGAAGAGGTTTACGATGATGTCGGTGTGTGGTGCCGATGTGTATGGGAAGAGCTGCGGTGCATCGAAGACGAACAGCTTGTCTACGCCGTACGGCAGTATCTGTTCTTCCACTTTGCCTTTCACGCCTGTACCGATGACAACGGCGTGCAGTTCTACATCGAGCTGGTTGGCGAGCTTACGTCCTTTGGTAAGCAGTTCCTGCGACACTTCCTTTACCTGAGTGTCTTCTATTTCGCAATATACAAATACGTTGTTCATGCCTATCCGATGATTTTTTCGTCCAACAATTCTTTGATCATTCCCTCTACGTCAGCATCTGAAGCCGTCAAAGTTTTCGACTCCTTAGCCTGGAAGACGATGTTTTTCACTGCCTTTACCTTCGTAGGCGAGCCCGACAGTCCGCACTGCTCGGCATCTCCGTCGACGTCGGCAACGCTCCACTGATTGAGCGTGAGGTATGGACGCTCCTCGTAGAGATAGTTATACTTGCTGTTATCGCCGTCGGTTGTGCGCTCCAGCGGACATGTTGCACGCTTGTACTTCATGACGAGCTTAGCGTTCTGCGGACGGCACGGAGCAGCACTTCCGTTGACCGTAACGACTACGGGCAGTGGTGCTTCCACCGTCTCCACGCCTCCGTCGATGATGCGTCGGATAGTGGCTTTTCCGTCTTCCACCTTCAGTATCTCTTCTGCATAAGTAACCTGGTTGAGTCCGAGCTTCTGAGCCACCTGCGGACCTACCTGTGCCGTGTCGCCGTCGATGGCTTGACGTCCACCGATAACGATGTCTACGTCGCCGATTTTCTTAATAGCCGTAGCCAGCGCATAGCTGGTGGCAAGCGTGTCGGCACCTGCAAAGAGGCGGTCGGTAAGCAGCCAGCCCGTATCGGCACCGCGATAGAGTCCCTGACGGATGATTTCTCCAGCGCGTGGAGGACCCATTGTTAATATACCAACTGTTGAGCCCGGATGCTGCTCTTTCAGTCGAAGAGCCTGCTCAAGGGCGTTTAAATCTTCCGGATTGAAGATTGCAGGCAGAGCGGCACGGTTGACTGTACCTTCGGCAGTCATGGCATCTTTGCCCACATTGCGTGTGTCTGGTACTTGCTTGGCAAGCACAACAATCTTTAAACTCATATATTAATAAATTAGATATTTCCGCTACAAAAGTAATAATTTTTGTATTTGTGGCAAAGAAAATGCACAAAAAAGGTCGAAATGTGTATAAATATTGATTTATTCTGTTCTCAATCTTACGTCTGGCAATTCAAGATTGCACGTATATTTCTCAGGATTATGGCACGAGACCGATGTCTTATATATTGCCAAGTTGTCCTATTAGTGTTCTGTTAATAGTGATGTTTTAGATTTTTTAACCGTCTGTCTGAGGCGTGGAAATGGCATTTTCTACTGCGTTTTTTGTCGGAATGATTAATTTTTACTGTCGCGTGAGTGCCGTCGAAAGCCACTTCGACGATTCCGGCAGTGAAATATGCGAGTATTTCGCATAACGGCTTAAATCTCTGAATGTCAATGCGATAGCCTCAAAACATGCAAATTAGCACACGGATTGACAGTGTTAAAATTGTCAAAGAGCATGTTTGACATTGTCAAACACACTGTTTGAGGGTGTCAGACATAGTGTTTGAGGCTTTCATACACTGTGTTTTGCCTTGCAAAAAGGACGAAACAGGCGTCTCAAAGATACTCTTTGACAATTTTAACAATTAGCGCCGGCACTTATTTTTACACTATTTTACTGTATCAAACAGTTGTTAACATCTCTTTGAAGAGTTTTGCCCTGTCAAAATTTTTCATATTTTCGAACAAACGGTTGTTGTCGCACACAAGACGGGGAAGTCCGATTTATTAACAATTATTTAGTCTTTAACATAGCAAATACTGTTAATGTTTGTTAAATTAAATACAAAATTAAACTGATTTCACATTTAATTGGAAATAAAGCGTTATATTTGCACAAAATTGAATTTCTACACAACAACAAAAACATTTAAGTTATGAAAATTAACACTTTATTTGCAGCAGTGTTCATGCTGATGTCTTTCGGTGTATTCAACGCAAATGCACAAGAAGACAAAAACATGTTCAACCATGTTTCGCTCGGTTTCTCAACCGGAACAGACGGACTGTTCGGTTTCCACGCAGCAGCGCCTATCGGCGACTACGTGCAGACACGTATGGGTATTTCGTTCATGCCAAAGTTCAAGTATGACACCGACGTTACCTATACATATAATAAGGATAACAAAGACCACAATGGCTCTACCAATCTCGAAGGCAAGATGAACATGACAGACTTCAACTGGCTCTTCGACTTCTATGTATCAAAGAGCAGCTCATTCCACTTCACGGCAGGTTTCTATGTTGGCAAATCACACCTCATCGACGCCTACTCTACTGAGCCTGTAGACGGTCTCGACCCAGCAGACTACGCTGTGCTCGGACTGAAGATAGGCGAGAACAACAGCGACAAATTTGCGACTACCGACATGAACGGTTATGTTGACGGCTTTGTAAAGGTAGGCAGTTTCAAGCCATATCTCGGTATCGGCTTCGGACGTGCCGTTACAAAGAAGCGCGTAAGTGTTCTGTTCGACATGGGTGTACAGTTCTGGGGAAGCCCGTCGGTATATGTACACAGCTACAACGACCCAAACACATTCCTTCCATCGGAAACACCTACTCAGGAAATTAAAATCACAAGCGACGACTTTGGCGAGGACGATGCCAAGATACTGGACACTATCTCTAAGATAAAGGTATTCCCAGTGCTCAGCCTCAAGATTTTCGGACGCATCCTTTAACATACTGGCAACAGTACAAAAACATTAACTAACAAATAATTTTTACGACTATGAAAATGAAAAAGTTTTTTTATTTAGCAATGCTCGCCATTGCACCATTGGCATTCACAGCATGCGGTAGCGACACAACTCCACAGCAGGAGACAAAGATGAAGGCTCCTCAGTTCAAGGACGATGCCATGAAGATTGAAGTAACAAAGGCGGAAGCTCCTGTTCTCAAGAGCGTAACAGACGAGGAATTTGCTATGACAACTCTCGAGTTGACAGAAAGCGGAAACTATGTTATCGAGATCACTCCGACAGACGAGGAAACAACAGACGGTAAGTCTGACTTCTTATTCGGTACATACGACAAGCTCGACGCTACAGACAAGGACGCAACATACAAGCTTGAAAACTTCGGCGAACTGACTGTCATAAGCAAGAAAGACGGCAAGGTAAGCGCAGTGCTCACTGTAAACGAGAACGCCATCACATCAAGCGGCGCAAAGAAAATGCGCAAGGCTCCATCTGTTTTCGACTTCACAGGCTCAATCGTTGTAGGTCAGAACGCTTCGGCAAGCGTACGCTTCGGCAACCTCTGCCGTACATGGAGCATCCAGAAGACAGAACTGACTGTTAAGGTAGACGGCAAGAACGTTGCTTATCGCAATGACGGATTCAACCTCCACGAGATTATCAAGACTCTCAACGGCAAAGGTATAGAAGTAGAAGAAACAGCTGAATACCTGAAGAACCCTAACAAGTATGTTACAGGCTTGATGCTCACAGCAGCAGGCAGCTACATCATCACTTACGCTGACGGCAGCTGCGACTACGGTACATACAACCTGAACCTCAGCACAAACGACTTCACATACTCTTGGAAGGACAGTTCAATGGGTACATCTTTCGAGAACGGAAAGGCAACTCTGACATGGAAGGACGGCGCTTACGTGCTCACAATCGACACAAACTTCTCTTACAAGAACAAGAACTACACATCGGCTGCAAGCCTGTGGTTCGTAGAGAAATAACAATATTGTCGTAAAGACATAACTATAAGAAAGGGAACTAAATCTTTTTAGTTCCTTTTTTTGTTTTATAATAACTTCTTTGTAACTTTGCAGTCGTATAATTTCACTGCACAGTACAATAGCCATAGATGATAGACAGACAGACGATAGACAGAATAATGGACGCAGCCAACATCGTAGACGTAGTGTCCGACTTCGTTTCGCTGCGCAAGCGCGGTACGAGCTACAAGGGATTGTGCCCCTTCCACGACGACACCACACCGTCGTTCTCAGTATCGCCTGCCAAAGGAGTCTACAAGTGCTTTGCCTGCGGAAAGGCTGGCAACGTCGTAAACTTCATCATGGAGCACGAACAGCTCACCTACCCCGATGCGCTGCGCTGGCTGGCAAAGAAATACCACATAGAGATAGAGGAACGCGAGCTGACCGACGAGGAACGCAAGCAGCAGAGCGAACGCGAGTCGATGCTGATAGTGAACGAATGGGCAGCAGACTATTTCCACGACATACTGCTCAACGACCGCGACGGACAGGCTATCGGACTGCAATACTTCAGGCAGCGCGGATTCAGAGACGACATAATAGAACGCTTCAAACTGGGTTTCTGCCTCAACCGACGCGATGCCATGGCACAGGAAGCGAAAAGGAAAGGATATAAGAAAGAGTTTCTCGTAAAGACAGGACTGTGCTATGAAGCAGGAGAAAACACAGAGAAAGGCGCTACCGTAGTTGACCGTTTTCGCGGAAGAGTCATTTTCCCGTGGATTGGAGTTGGCGGAAAAATAATAGCATTCGGAGGCAGACTGCTCGACTCGCGAACAAAGGGCGTAGCACAGAAATATGTCAACTCGCCCGACAGCGACATCTATCACAAGGACCACGAGCTGTACGGCATCTTCCAGGCAAAGAAACAAATCGTGAAGGAAGACCGCGTGTATATGGTAGAAGGCTATACCGACGTCATCTCCATGCACCAGTGCGGAATAGAAAACGTTGTGGCTAACTCCGGCACGGCACTGAGCATATACCAGATAAAGCTGCTGCGACGATTTACGCAGAACATCACGCTGCTCTACGACGGCGACGAGGCAGGCATACACGCTGCCATGCGAGGCACCGACATGCTGCTGGCTGAAGGCATGAACATAAAGGTTCTGCTGCTGCCCGACCAGGAAGATCCAGACAGTTTTGCACGCAAGCACACGGCTGCCGACTTCAAACAGTATATAGAGGAACACCAGACCGACTTCATACAGTTTAAGACCGATGTGATGCTGAAAGGCGTCAGCGACCCCATTAAGCGCAGCGAGGCTATAAGCAGCATAGTGAAAAGCATATCGGTAATAAAAGACCCTATCATCAGAGCAACATATATCAAGGACTGTTCACAACGCATAGGCATAGCAGAGCAGACCCTTATAACGCAGATGAACAGGTTTATACGCGACGAGAGAAACCGACCGCAGACAAATCTGCCGGAAACAGAAGCACAAAACCAGCAGGACAATAGTCAGCAGCAGGAGGCAGCGCAGGAAAACGTACAGAGGGCGACAGCCGCCGACATACACTTCGACAGGACTAACAAAGAGAAAATACTGTCGGAAACAATAGAAAAACTGATAGTACAGAGCATTGTCAGATACGGAGAGGAAACCATTTTCCACAATGTAGAGACGGAAGACGGACAACTGGTAAACCTGAATGTAATAGAATATATATCGCTGGATCTCGGTGCCGACAACCTGCAACTGTCAGTACCATTATACAACAAGATTCTGCAGGAGGCAGTAGCCCATGCCCGCGACGACGATTTCAAGGCGGAAACATTCTTCCTGCATCACCCGGACATGGAAATATCGCAGCTGGCGACTACGCTAAGCATAGATGACTATACACTGACGGATAGCATGAAAGTGGTGCACGACGAAGAATCGCTGCGCAACCAAGTACGACACCTGATACTTGATTTCCGCATGTATCACGTGGAAATGAAGCTGAGACAAATGCGACAGCAACTGTCTGCAGCAATAAACAGCACCGATGACATAATGAAACTAATGCAGCAGATACATGAACTGCAAGAAAGGCGCAACATATACGCAAAGAACTTAGGCAACAACATTATAATTTGACATACATATATGATATATGTACACTGGATAATAATACTCATATATGCAATCATAGTAATTGCATCGATGATAGCCGTGCTTATGGACAACCGACAGCCTGCCAAAGCAATGGCATGGCTTATGGTGCTGGCATTCATCCCAGTTGTAGGTGTTATCATATATGTGTTTTTCGGTCAGAACATACGCAAGGAACGCATCATCGGCAGACACAGCCTGAAAGAACTGAAGCGAAGAGACATGCTGAAGTTCCTGAAGAACGAAGAAACTGAAGACATCGTTAACCATAAACAACTGATAAAGCTGTTTTCACATCAGGGTTGGGCACAGCCGTTCAACAACAACGAGGTGGAAATATACACCAAAGGCAGCGACTTCTTCCCTATACTGATGGAATCGTTCAGGAAAGCCAAGCACCATATACACCTATTGTCATACATATTTGCCGACGACGAATTAGGGCAGCAGATAGCCGACATACTGAAAGAAAAGGCTCGCGAGGGAGTCGTCGTGCGAGTAATCTATGACGATGTGGGCTGCTGGCGCGTATCGTCGAGGTTCTATAAGCAGATGGCGTCTGCCGGCGTAGACGTCAGACCTTTCATGCCTGTACACTTTCCTATGCTTACCAGCAAAGTAAACTACCGCAATCACCGCAAACTGTGCGTTGTAGACGGGCACGAGGCGTTTATCGGCGGAATGAACATTGCACAGCGATATATAACAGGTACTGGCAAACAGGCTTGGCGAGACACTCACCTGATGATAAGAGGCGGCGCCGTATACGGAATACAGGAAGCATTCCTTGCCGATTGGTTCTTCGTAAGTCAAGACCTGATAACCGACAAAATATATTATCCTGCCATTGACGACAACATAAAAAACAAATGCCTTGCACAAGTAGTAACAAGCAGTCCGACAAGCACATATCCCGACATCATGCAGGGATATGTAAGAATAATACTCGAAGCAAAGAAGTATGTATATATAGAAACTCCGTACTTTCTACCTACCGAACCCGTGCTTCTTGCCCTGCGCACTGCCGCACTGTCGGGCGTTGACATACGTCTGATGATACCGCGACACAGCGACGCAAAACTGGCAGAATGGGCAAGCCGCTCATACGTCATGCAGGTACTCGACGCAGGAGTAAAGGTTTACTTCTATAAGGCTGGGTTCAACCATTCTAAACTTCTCATTTCCGATGATACGCTCTGCACCTGCGGCTCAACAAACGTTGACTTCCGCAGTTTCGACAACAACTTCGAGTCAAATGTTTTCTTCTATGACAACGAGATGGCACTGCGCATGAAAAAGGTATTTATGGAAGATCAGCGACGCTGTATTCTCATAAACGATGTGAAGATAATAAGCAACAGACCATTCTTCTACCGATTCTGGGAGTCTGTGGTCAGACTTTTCGCCCCACTGCTGTAGACTTATCTTGCATTGTTCACGCCGTAGCCAAAAAGCGCAAAGTCTCCTTTCAACGGGTCATCTGGGAAAATCTGCGTCAATGTTGCCGTCAGTTTCTGCGCCACACGCATGGAAGTATTCTTGCATGCAATGAGTCCGAGTCTTTGAGACTGGGTAACCACATGCGTGTCAAGTGGCATTACGAGCGTTCGTTTGTCAATAAAGTCAGTCCAAAGTCCCAAATCTACAGGAGAATTGTCCCTTACCATCCACCGCAGGAACATACATACCCGCTTGCAAGCCGACGTCGCATCCTTTGGAACAACAACGCTGACACCTTCCGAACCGAAATAACGGCAAATGGCATCGACAGCCTCAAAACCTCTATGAGCATTCTGTCTGACATATTCGCCAAGACTGCCATAAGTATTAAGCAACTTACTGTATGCTGCAAAGAAATAAAACATCTTGCTGTGAGAATAGAGACGATAGAAACATCTATTATCGTCAACGGCAAAGTGTCGCTCATATAATCCTCTGCGTATATATGCATCAATGTCGCCACCACACCAATCAAGAATATTGTTTATCTTTGACATAAACTGTTTTCTGCTTCCATAACTTATGCATGAAGCAACAAACGCCATAGCTTCCTTGTTGAGTTTGCCGTCCACCTGATGCATAAACCACGATGGGTCGCCGTCTAAAAACTCCTTAGTCTCATACTTTTGCGCATAATGTCGCAACATTTTCGCCGTCCTATCATCTATTGTGCACATATCTTCTTTAATTATTGCAATGCAAATTTAGCGTTATTTCTTAAAACAACGAAACAAATCTACAATATTATTAAATAATTTACGTTATTATTTCGTTATGCAATGGACAGACCAGATACGCAGAATAAAAATCATACTCGTCATAGCAGCCGTGCTTATTGCTGTTGTGTCGCTTGTCGTTTCTCGCTTTCTTGTACACGACCTTTATGCTGAAGAACGCACACGCATGGAAGTATGGGCAGAAGCCATGCGCTCGCTCAGCAATGCAGATGAAACAACAGACCTCAATCTGGTACTGAAAGTTATTAACGAAAACAATACAATACCTGTTATTGTCATGGATTCCAACGGCGAAGCCACTACATTCAGGAACCTGAAGGTTAAAGCCGACAACTATACCGACAGCATGAACTATGCTACGAAAATAGGACATCGTTTGCAAAAGAGCGGCAAAGCCATAAAAATAGACCTTGACGGCGATGACTCTGACGATTACAATAATTATATATATGTATGCTACGACGACAGTATCATGCTCAAGCGTCTTTCCGTATGGCCATACGTGCAACTTGGCGTGGTTATGATATTTGTCGTCATTGCTATTTTTGCGCTACTGACATCAAAACGTGCTGAACAAAACAAGGTATGGGTTGGATTGTCTAAGGAAACAGCTCATCAACTCGGTACACCTATATCGAGTCTAATGGCGTGGACTGAGATATTAAGGGAAAACTATCCAGACGACACGCTGATACCAGAGATGGCTAACGACGTCAACCGACTTCAACTCATTGCCGACAGGTTCTCAAAAATTGGTTCACTGCCTGAGCCTGTGCCAACAAGCTTGAACGAAGTGATAAACCATGTGGTAGACTATATGAGCAAACGCACATCACAAAAGGTTACAATAAAGAAAGAAATGCCAGACGGCGATACTATCGTGAAACTTAATGCGTCACTGTTTGAGTGGGTAATTGAGAATCTGTGCAAGAATGCTGTAGATGCAATGGAAGGCAGCGGATGCATTACTCTACATACAGAAGACACCTACGACAAGGTTATCATAGAGGTCAGCGATACAGGAAAGGGAATAAAAAAGAAAGACATCCGCAATGTTTTCACGCCTGGATTTACTACAAAGAAAAGAGGTTGGGGACTGGGACTGTCGCTGGCGAAGAGAATAGTGGAGGAATATCATCACGGGCACATTTTCGTGAAAAATTCAGAATTGGGCAAGGGTACTACATTCAGAATTGAACTAAGAAAATAAAATGTGTCGCTTTTATATATTTCTGCAATATATTTGTAAGTGAAAATATGTTTTATTGAAAAAAAACAACTATCTTTGCAGAAAATTTTTACAGCGTTGATGCAAACAAACGTTTGACATCTACATTATATTAATATATACTGATGAACACAGAATTTGAACTCATTGCCAAAACATTTATGGGCTTAGAACCTGTTTTGGCACAAGAGCTGACCCAACTGGGGGCTAACAACGTAGAGATAGGTCGTCGCATGGTTTCTTTCACTGGCGACAAACATCTAATGTACCGTGCCAACTTCGCACTGCATACTGCACTGAAGATTCTCAAGCCTATACGGCATTTCAAGGCACAGTCTGCCGACGATGTCTACAATGAGGTTACAAAGATAGACTGGTCGCAATATTTAGACAATTCAAAGACCTTTGCCGTTGATTCAGTTGTATTTTCTGAAGAGTTCAAACATTCCAAATTTGTTTCCTATAAGGTTAAGGATGCCATTGTAGACCAGTTCCGCGAAAAGACAGGCAGTCGACCGAACATCTCTGTCAGCAATCCAGATTTGCGTCTTAACATGCACATTGCGGAAGACAGATGCACTCTATCGCTCGATTCTTCCGGCGACTCACTTCACCGCAGAGGCTATCGTCAGGAGTCTGTAGAGGCACCACTGAATGAAGTATTGGCAGCCGGACTCATTCTGATGTCAGGATGGAATGGCGACACTGATTTCATCGACCCGATGTGCGGTTCCGGAACACTGCTGATAGAGGCAGCACTGATAGCACACAACATGGCTCCTGGACTATTCCGCAAGGAATATGCTTTTGAGAAATGGAACGACTACGACAGGGAAATGTTCGACTCAATATACAACGATGACTCACAGGAGCGCGAGTTCAAGCACCATATCTATGGCTACGACATTGATATCAAGGCTGTCAACACTGCACGACTAAACGTGCGTGCCGCAGGACTGAACAGCGATATTACCATAGAGCAACGCGACATAAAAGACTTCGAGCAGCCTAAGGAGAAAAGCATCATTATCACAAATCCGCCATACGGAGAACGCATATCTACTCCTAACCTTCTCGACACCTACCGCGTCATAGGCGAAAGACTGAAACATGCGTTCACCGGCAACGATGCATGGATACTGAGTTATCGTGAAGAATGCTTCGACCAGATTGGTCTGAAACCATCAATAAAGATTCTTGTCTTCAATGGCTCTCTGGAATGTGAATTTAGGAAATACCAATTGTTCGACGGAAGAATGAAGGTTTTTCGCAGCGAAGGCGGCATTGTGAAGACCGAAGAAGAAAAGCGCAAGATGGCGGAAAAGCACAGATTTAAGAAAAACCGTGAGTTCAAGCGTCGTCTGGAAGAAGAGGCTGAGAACGAATCTGGCGACATACGCTCGTTCAAGTTCCATTCGCTTGAGCGTCAGGAGGAACGCGAAAGAGCTAAAAAACAACCAAAGCAACGTCAACGCAGATTCGACAACGACGAAGACAGATACTACCACAGCAACGAGCGACGCATGGGACGCGACAGGAACAAACCGAAAGGATTTGACAGAAACGGAAATAAAAACAGAAAAAAATACTAATTACAAATTAATAGACTATGAATAGATTGTCAGAAATGAGAACACTGTTCTTGCTAATATCATTAACTGTAGCCTGTAACGCAATGGCACAACTGAAACAATTTACACTCGAAGACCTCAACTACGGAGGCAACAACTACTACAACATGAGCCCTAAAAACCAGTATTACACTTGGTGGGGCGACGAACTTGTAAGAACCGACGTTGAGAAATGCTTTGTTGTTGACAAAAAGACAGGAAAGGAGAAAGTCATGTTCAGTTTAGACGAAGTAAACAGTTGGATTGATGCCAACGACTCTGTGTACGTTCGCCATCTCTACAACGCTACTTTCCCCTATTCAGGCAAGACCCTTGTCATGCTCGGCAACAGATATGAGACGATACTTGTAGACTGGAAAGCAAAGAAACAAGTATGGAGTTCTGGCGAGATTGGAAGCGAGGCAGCCGAATGGTGTCCGCAGTCGAAGGCAACGGCATACGTCAAGGACTGGCAACTATATGTTGGCGATGCTGACGGCGTGCAGCATAAGATAACATCCGACGGCTCTTCTGACATTGTCTACGGCAAGAGTGTCCACCGCGATGAGTTCGGAATTTACAAAGGAACATTCTGGAGTCCAGACGGACAGAAACTTGCTTTCTATCGCATGGACCAGTCTATGGTTGCCGACTATCCTCTGGTCAATACATCAACGCGCATAGCTACGCTTGAAGCCGACAAATATCCTATGGCTGGCGAAGCAATGCACAAGGTTACGGTAGGTGTTTATGACATGAAAACGGACAAGACTATATACCTGAAGGCAGGCGACCCAACAGACAGATATTTCACGAACGTGTCGTGGAGTCCTGACTCACGCACAATTTACATACAGGAACTCAACCGCGACCAAAACGACATGCAGCTTGTCAGCTATGATGCCGTGTCGGGCAACAGGCTAAAAGTTCTCTACACTGAGCAGCACGACAAATATGTTGAGCCTCAGCACCCGATAACATTCCTGCCATGGGACAGCAGCAAATTCATATTCCAGAGCCAGAAAGACGGCTACAACCACTTGTATATTTTCGATAAGGACGGCAACCAACTCAAGCAGCTTACGCAGGGCAAATGGGTCGTTCTCGACATTCTTGGTTTCAATGCAGCAAAAAAACAGGTTATCATTCGCTCTACCGAGTGTAATCCTTTGCAGAACAACCTCTTTGCCGTTGACGTGAAGACGGGCAAGCGCACGCTGCTCGACAATGGTCGCGGATGCCATGCCAACGTATGGCAGGCTGACGGAGGATGCAGTTCTGCCCTGTCGGCTTCTGGCACATTCATCTACGACTCATACACCGAGCCTGACGTGCCGCGCAACATCGACGTCATTGACATTGCCAAAGTGTCAAGACGACAGCTGTTCTCTGCCGAGAATCCATGGAAGGGTTACGATGTGCCGGAATATTCATGCGGAACGATAAAGGCTGCCGATGGAAGCACAGACCTATACTACCGCATGGTAAAGCCAACCAACTTCGACCCACAGAAGAAATATCCTACGGTCATATATGTATATGGCGGACCGCACGCACGCAATGTAGAGGCACGCTGGAACTGGTACAGTCGCGGATGGGAGACATACATGGCGCAGAAGGGTTATCTGCTGTTCATCCTTGATAACAGGGGCTCGAAGGACAGGGGACGCGATTTTGAGCAGGCTACGTTCCGCCACTTGGGTCAGGAGGAGATGAAAGACCAGGTGAAAGGCGCAGAGTTCCTGAAGTCGCTGCCTTATGTTGATGCCGACCGCATCGGCGTTCACGGTTGGAGTTTCGGCGGATTTATGACGATATCGCTCATGGTAAACTATCCCGACATCTTCAAGGTTGGCGTTGCCGGAGGTCCTGTCATCGACTGGTCGCTCTACGAAGTTATGTACGGAGAGCGCTACATGGACACTCCGCAGGACAACCCTGAGGGCTACGAGCAGACAAACCTCATACGCAAGGCTAAGGACCTGAAAGGAAAGTTGCAGATTATACAGGGCATGAACGACCCTACCGTCGTGCCACAGCACTGCTTGCAGTTCATCCACGAGTGCAACATCGTTGGTACACAGCCTGACTTCTACGTTTATCCCGGCGAGCCTCACAACATGAGAGGCCACCAGAGCACTCACCTGCACGAACGAATAACGCAGTATTTTGAAGACTATCTGAAATAATTTTCTATAAAAATCAAGTTTCCGATATGAAGATATTACTCTTAGGCAGTGGCGGACGCGAACACGCGTTAGCATGGAAGATAGCCCAGAGCAAAAAGGTTGACAGGCTGTTTATTGCTCCGGGAAATGCAGGAACGTCTCTCGTGGGCGAAAATATCAGCATGAAGGCTGACGACTTCGATACCGTAAAGGCTTTCTGCATCAGAGAATGCATCGACATGGTGGTAGTAGGACCGGAAGACCCGCTTGTAAAAGGCATCTACGACTGCCTGAAGGCTGACAGACAGACGAGCCACATCGCAGTCATCGGACCGTCGAAGGCTGGAGCCGTGCTCGAAGGTTCGAAGGATTTTGCAAAGCAGTTTATGCAGAAACACAATATTCCTACAGCCCGCTACCGCACGTTTTCAGGCGACCAGCTCGACGAGGGACTGCGCTTTTTGGAAACACTTAACGCTCCCTATGTGCTGAAAGCAGACGGTCTGTGCGCCGGAAAGGGCGTACTGATAATCGACAGTCTCGACAAGGCAAAGCGTGAACTGACGGAAATGCTGGGTGGCATGTTCGGCTCGGCATCGGCAAGGGTGGTTATAGAGGAATATCTTTCGGGAATCGAGTGTTCTGTATTTGTTCTCACAGACGGAAAGAACTACAAGATTTTGCCTGAGGCAAAGGACTACAAGCGCATTGGCGAGGGCGACACAGGACTAAACACGGGCGGCATGGGCTCGGTTTCTCCAGTTCCGTTTGCTACAAAAGAGTGGATGAAGAAGGTAGAAGACAGAATCATCCGTCCTACGGTTGACGGTCTTGCTGCCGACAATATAGACTACAAGGGTTTTATATTCTTCGGACTGATGAACGTCGACGGCAATCCGATGGTCATAGAATACAACTGCCGCATGGGCGACCCGGAAACAGAAAGCGTCATGCTGCGCCTGAAAAGCGATATAGTAGACTTGTTCGAGGGTGTTGCCTGCGGCGACCTTGACCGCCGCGAAATAGCCTTCGACGAGCGTGCTGCCGTGTGCGTCATGCTTGTAAGCGGTGGCTATCCGCAAGACTACAAGAAAGGATATGTCATCAGCGGTCTCGACAGTGTGGACAAGTCTATCGTCTTCCACAGCGGAACGGCTGTCAAAGACGGCAATGTCGTTACTGCCGGAGGGCGCGTGCTGGCTGTGTCGTCGTATGGCAAAGACAGGCACGAGGCTCTGGCTACGAGTTTCAGCGAGGCAAGCAAGATTGATTTTACCGACAAATATTTCCGTTCTGACATAGGAAAGGATTTGTAAAACACATATCAGGAAACATGGCTAAGCGATTTCAGACAAAAATGGCAAGCAGCCGCATCGCCTTGCCTACATCGGCATTTCTGGCTGTCATCGTGTTTGTCGTTACTGGAGGCATAACCCACCAGTGGTGGCTACAGTTGGGACTGGTGGCAGCAACGACCTATCTGCTTGCGGAGCTCAACAACTTTCACTCGCTCCTGCGCACATACAGCCGCATGGTGTCGTGCTCGTTTCTGGCACTGATGTGCATATATGCGTTTCTGTTTTCCGACATTATCATCGGAATAACGGCTCTGTCGACAACGCTGATGTACACCTTCATGTTTCAGTGCTATCAGTATCGCAATGCCGTGAACATGACCTATCTTGCATTTCTGTCGATAGGCATGTGCAGCATGTTCTTCGTTCATATTCTCTACTTTGTTCCGTTGCTCTGGATAAGCATGGCTATCTTCCTTTTCAGCATGACCCTGCGCACGTTCATGGCATCGCTGGTGGGGCTGATAACGCCATACTGGTTTGCCGTTTTGGCGTATGTCTACCTTAACAGGATTGGCGACCTGACGGCTCACTTCACGTCACTGGCTGAGTTCAGACCACTGTTCGACTACACATGCCTCAGCGAAAACAGCATACTGACGTTTATTTTCGTAGTTGTGCTGTTCATCATCGGCACAACACACTACATTCGTCAGAATTATCAGGACAAGATAAAGGTAAGGATGTTCTACAACATCTTTATACTGATATCGCTTGCCGCCATCATATTCATTATTCTTCAGCCGCAGCACTACAATGCGCTGATGGGCGTGCTGATGGTCAGTGTCAGTCCAATCATCGGGCATTTTGTTGCGCTCACGTCAACGCGCTTCACCAACATCGGGGTCATTGCGCTGCTGGCTGCCGTCGTTCTGCTTACAGTCTACAATTTATGGAGTGGTATATTGAGCAACTTATAAACTACGGCTACTGGGGAATGCTGATATCGGCATTCGTCGCAGGCAGCATCTTTCCGTTCAGCAGCGAGGCTGTCATGGTCGGACTGGTGGCTGTGGGGCTAAAGCCTCTGCCTCTCGCCATCTATGCCACCATAGGCAACTGGGCAGGAACGATGCTCAACTACTATGTGGCACGGCTTGGAAAGGTTGAATGGATAGAGCGCTACCTGCGCATAAAACCAGAGAAAATAGAGCGTGCACAGCGATTTGTTCACGGACGCGGAGCATGGATGGGACTGCTGACGTTCCTGCCAGTGCTGGGCTCTGCCATTTCCGTCGTGCTCGGACTGATGCACGCTGACCATTTCATCACGTCGCTGAGCACATTCATAGGCAAGGCGTTCAGATATGCAGTGCTGCTATACCTGACTGGATTTTTCTTCTAACAAAAACCGTGCCAAACTCATCAGAATTTTCTTTCGAGCAGAAAAATGATGAAAAATTTTGACAGGGAAAAACTCTCCAAATAGAAATTTTATAGCCTCCGAAACTGCAAAAATCTGTTAATTTCTTGACCAGACACAACTGTTAAAATTGTCAAAGAGCATGTTTGACGCGCCTATTTCGCGTTTTTGCCCTGCGAAACACTGCGTCTGACACTCCCAAACACTATGTTTGACTTCCTCAAACACACTGTTTGACAATCTCAAACATGCTCTTTGACAATTTTAACACATCTGTTTCTTGCATAAATTCAACATATTTCGAGATAACAAACTGATTGTCAGAAAATTACAAGCACATGCGAAATACTCGCGTATTTTGCCCCTTCGATTTCAGAAACGGCTTTCGAGGGCATTCTCGCGACAGTAAACGGGCTGAAATTGATTATCATTTTTCTTACCGAGAAACAAAGAAAGACTCGACAAACATAATCGGAAAGCAGACGAAAAGCTACAAACCGCAGATGGAAACACTGCATCGGCGATATACAACCGTCGGCATGCAATACGAGAAACAAAATAGCCTGTTTTAATGTTAATTAACTCCGAAAAGCATTTGCTTTACTACAAATAAACTACTATTTGCAAAATAGTATCTAAGAATTATTACATTATTAAAAACAAAACAAACATGAAAAAATTTACTTTAACGCTTTTTGCGGTCATGGTTGCTGTCATGGCTTGGGCTCAACAGGCTACGGTAACACCGCCTGTTACTGCCACTATTGAAGACTACACACTGACTGGAAAGAACTACTACAATCCGGAAGACGAAACGGTCTATGAGGACTTGAACGAAACCGTGAAGGTTGCTTTCGACGGCAACGACGTCTACATTCAGGGACTCTGCGGCTATCTGCCGACGGCATGGGTCAAGGGAACACGCGACGGAAGCCAGATAACATTCAAGACCGGACAGTTCTACGGCGAATTCACCTACGGAAGCGACAGCTACTCGGTATATTTCTGCGGATACGACGGCACAATATGCGATGTCGTCTTCGACTACAACGAGGAGTACGGAATAATAAAGACACAGACATGGATTATCTCCAACAGCAGCACCACAAAGCTCTCGGCATACCACTACCTGACGGAAGTCATGCTGCTCAGAGGCGCTGCCGAGCCTGTCGACGAGACCGTTACGCCACCAGCCGGCATAACAACAGTGCCATATCTCTTCACCGCACTGCGCAGCATATACACAGGCGAAGGATTCCAATACGACAACATCTCACGCAACGCTAACGTGGCATTCGACAACAACGACGTCTACGTGCAGGGAATGTGCGAACAGCTGCCCGAAGCATGGGTGAAAGGCACGCTCAACGGCGAAGAGGCAGTATTCGCTACAGGACAGTTCTTCGGCAACTATACCGACGCTGACGGCGACTGGAAACTCTACTTCGTAGGCGCACTCGCCGGCGTTACAGACCAACTCTATGACGTAGAGTTCGACTACGACCGCCAGACACACAACTTTACAGCTACGAAATACGTGCTGCTCAACTCTACGAAAGACACATACGCACCGTTCGAGCAGTATTCAAACGTAAAACTCGAACGCATAACCAACTCGGTAGAAGACATAGAGGCAGCCAAAGAGATGTCAGCAACATACACCGACCTGTCAGGACGCACCATCAGCAACCCACAGACAGCAACAGGCATCGTCATAAAGACTGTCAGAATGTCTGACGGAACAGTCGTTTCAAAGAAAATAGCACGATAAAGACACGCAACGACTAACGGCAAAAATAAAAACAAAAGGGCTATGCAGACACAAAACTGCAAGCCCTTTTTTCATTATGCTTTATAAAATCGTGTTAAAACTGCAATGGTTTTCGTAAAATCTATGTAAAACTATACACCTGCTCTCGCAATGTTAATTATTTTTTCGTATATTTGCACGTTTTTAAATAAATACGAAATAAAATACAAACATCAATACAATCATGAAACAATTCCGATTAGTAGACAACCTGCTTGGCTGGCTGGCATTTCTCATCGCAGCCATAGTCTATTGTTCTACCATTGAGCCGACAGCCTCGTTCTGGGACTGTCCAGAGTTTATCGTTACCGGCTACAAACTCGAAGTAGGACACCCGCCGGGCGCACCATTCTTCATGCTAACGGCAAACCTGTTCTCACAGTTTGTCAGCGACCCCGCAATGGTCGCACGCATGGTAAACACCATGAGCGCACTGCTCAGCGCAACGTGCATAATGTTCCTGTTCTGGACCATCACGCACCTTGCACGCAAACTCATAGTGAAAGACTGGGACAGCATGACAACGGCTAAACTCATAGCCATAGAGGCATCGGGACTCGTCGGAGCACTGATATACACATTCTCAGACACATTCTGGTTCTCTGCCGTAGAAGGCGAAGTCTACGCCTACTCATCAGCATTCACAGCCGTAGTGTTCTGGCTCATACTGAAATGGGAAGACCATGCCGACGAGCCGCACAGCGACCGATGGCTCATACTCATAGCCTACATGACGGGACTGTCTATCGGCGTCCACCTGCTCAACCTGCTCTGCATACCGGCAATAGTGCTCGTCTACTACTACAGACGATTTCCCAACGCCGACGCAAAAGGCTCGCTCATCGCACTCTGCGTATCGTTTGCAGTAGTGGCAGCAGTGCTCTACGGCATCGTACCAGGCGTAATAACCGTAGGAGGATGGTTCGAACTGCTCTTCGTCAACATACTCGGAATGTCGTTCAACACAGGCTTATACCTATATATCATACTGCTGACAGCCGCAATAATATGGGGAGTCTACGAAACACAGTACGGCAACAGCCTGCGCCGACAAAACATATCGTTCATAACAGCTATAACCCTGCTCGGCATACCATTCTACGGATGGGGAATGTCGGCAGTAATAATAGGTATAATAGTGCTTGCCGCACTCGCATTCCTGCTGACACGAAAACGCGCACAGAAGCAACTCGTATCAGCAAGACTCAAAAACACAATACTCCTCTGCCTGATGATGATAATGATAGGCTACTCAAGTTATGCCGTCATCGTTATACGCTCGTCGGCTAACACACCGATGGACCAGAACTCGCCGGAGGATATCTTCACACTCGGAAACTACCTCAGCCGCGACCAGTACGGCTATCGTCCGCTGATGTACGGACAGGCTTACTCGTCGGAATACAAGATAAACGACAACGGATACGGCGTAGAGATGCGCAAGGAAGGACCAATCTACCAGCGCAGGGAAAAGGCTAATCCAAGCGACCCAGACGAATACTTCATCGTAGACTATAAGCAACAGCCAAACTATGCACAGAACATGCTATTCCCAAGAATGTGGTCGAAACAGCATACCAACGCATACGAGCAGTGGTTTGGAGGCTACCAGAACCACGACGGACAATGGGTCGGAGGCATAGAAGGAACAGAAAAGCCATCCAACTACCAGGAAGGATACACAGTGAAGATACCTACACAGATAGAAAACCTAAAGTTCTTCATTTCATATCAGTGCAACTGGATGTACTGGCGCTACTTCCTCTGGAACTTTGCAGGCAGACAGAACGACTTGCAGGGACATGGCGACATGCTGCACGGAAACTGGCTCAGCGGAATTTCATTTATCGATAACATGCGGCTTGGAGACCAGTCGATGCTGCCAGACGAACTGAAAGACAACAAGGGACACAACGTATTCTACTGCCTGCCACTGCTTTTGGGACTGATAGGATTGTTCTGGCAGGCATTCAGAGGACAGCGCGGCATACGTCAGTTCTGGGTAGTCTTCTTCCTGTTTGTAATGACTGGACTCGCCATAGTGGTATATCTCAACCAGACACCTATGCAGCCACGCGAACGCGACTATGCTTATGCAGGCTCATTCTATGCTTACGCCATCTGGTGCGGGCTCGGCGTAGTTGCTCTTTTCGACCTCCTCAAGAAGGCATTGCAGAAGAAAAAACAGATGACGGCACAGATGCAGACTGTCATGGCAGCAGCAATAGCACTGCTATGCCTTATCGTTCCGATACAGATGGCATCGCAAACATGGGACGACCACGACCGCAGCGACCGTTATGTCTGCCGCGATTTCGGTCAGAACTATCTCATGTCGCTGCAGGCAGAGAACTATCCTATCATCTTTACCAATGGCGACAACGACACGTTCCCGCTCTGGTATTGTCAGGAAGCTGAGGGAATACGCACCGATGCACGTGTCTGCAACCTCAGTTACCTACAGACTGACTGGTACATTGACCAGATGAAGCGACCCGCATACGACTCTCCTGCTGTGCCAATATCATGGGCAAGAATAGACTATTGCGAAGGAACGAACAACTCAATAGACATAGATCCGGACATGAAACAGCAGATTCTGGAATTCTATGCACAAAATCCGGAGCAGGCAAAGAAACAGTTTGGCGACGAGCCGTTTGAGCTGAAGAACGTACTTAAATACTGGGTTAGGAACACAGATGCCGATATGCGCGTCATACCTACGGACACTGTATATATGACTATCGACAAGGAGGCTGTGCGCAAGAGCGGTATGCTGTTGCAGGATTCTATTCCCGACAAGATGATAATATCGTTCGGCAACAGGCAGTCGCTTGGCAAGGGCGACCTGATGATGCTGGAAATGATTGCCAACACCAACTGGACACGTCCGCTGTATGTAGCAACGACGGTAGGAAACGAGAACTTCATGAATCTCGGAGAGAACTTCGTGCGCGAAGGAATGGCATACCGCATCACACCGTTCAACACTACTGTAGAAGGCGCCAAGAATATTGATACCGAGCGTTCATACGATGCCATCATGAACAGGTTTAAGTTTGGCGGTATAAGCAAGCCTGGCATATATATAGACGAGACAGTCATGCGCATGATTTTCAGTCATATTGACCTGTGCGTAACTGTGGCTTCCGAACTCATTGAGGAAGGAAAGAATGACAAGGCAGCGAAACTGCTGGCGATGATGGATAAGGAATTCCCGTACTACAATAACATTCAGATGACATACTACAATGGCGGTATAGATCTGATTGAGGCATACGGCAAGCTCGGGAACAAGAAAAAGATGATTGAGGTGGCTGACAGAATGTGGAAGAACAGCCAGCAATACATGAACTTCTACCTGTCTCTGCCGCAGAATAAGTTTATGAACACACAGGAAGACTGCCTGCGCAACATCTATATGCTCAACCTTGTCGTGCATGCCGTAGAGAATTACGACAGCGAATGGAGCGCAAAGCACGTGCAAATGCTGCAGAGCCTGACAAACAGCTATCAGCAGCGTGGCGGAGCAATGATGAGTTTCTAACATTTAAGAAGTTATAACGTTAAGGAGACTGAGAAGATATAGGGAGAGAGCCGACTGCATCGGCAAAACAGCCTGACGGCAGACCAAGATGCCACTTTCGGCGAAAAATGCTAACATCAGGCAATACTGAACACCAGAATCACCCGATGTCAACTATTTCCCTATATCTTCCCGTTTCTCCGTTTCTACTCCATATATTTCCATTTTTTACACAAAACTGACACTACATGTTAATCGAAAATCCTTCATTCTGGCTCCGATGGATTTATCCTAAGGCTTTATGGCGAATGGACCATAAGGTTAGGGCGGTTTATCTCACTTTCGACGACGGTCCGATACCAGAATCTACACCTTTCATTCTCGACACTCTTGCAAAGTATGGGGCAAAGGCTACATTCTTCATGGTTGGCGAAAATGCCGAGAAATACCCACAGTTGTTTGAGAGAATCAAGGCAGAGGGACACCAGATTGGCAATCATACTCACAATCATCTCGGTGGTTTCAAGCACTGGACCATAACATACGCGCTCAATACCCACAAGGCTAATGAGATTCTGCACTCGCATCTGTTCCGTCCGCCACACGGCTGGATGAGATATACGGTATACTGGTGGCTCAAGCATGCCTTCACTATCGTCATGTGGGATGTCATCACGCGCGACTATTCCAAAAGACTGACGGCAGAAGATGTCGTAAACAATGTCAAGAAATATACCAGAAACGGCTCTATTATTACTTTCCACGACTCACTGAAAAGCATCGACAAACTGAAGACGGCACTGCCCGAATCCATCGAATGGCTGCAGAAGGAGGGTTATGAGTTTAAGATTTTCGACTGAACAACTTACCGACATGATAAAGGCTGAGGCTAAACGTCTCGGTTTCTACTCCTGCGGCATGGCTGAAGCGCTGCCGGTCGACGAGCACGTGGCTGAGAGATACAGGCTGTGGATAGCCGAAAGCCACCACGCCGACATGGCTTATCTTGCCAACAACGTAGAGAAAAGGCTCAATCCGCTGCTGCTCATGCCGGAGACGAAAACCATCATCTGCGTGGCGCTAAACTATACTCCCGCAAGACATATCGACTCTTCGCAATACCAAATTGCCGCCTACGCCTACGGACACGACTATCACGACATCGTGAAACAGCGTCTGCGCATGCTCGAACAGTTTATTGCCGATGCGTGCGTCGACGGTGAAGAAAAGCCCGTCATGCGCTCGTTCTGCGACACGGCGCCGGTGCTCGAGAGATACTGGGCACAGAAGGCGGGACTGGGATGGATAGGACGAAACCACCAACTCATCATACCGAAGGCGGGAAGCATGTTCTTTCTCGGCGAACTCTTCATTTCCATACCTTTGCAATACGACAAGCCCATAAACGCACACTGTGGTAATTGCGATGCCTGCACACACGCCTGCCCTACCGGAGCAATATGCTCGGCTACCGACAGCCTCTTCTGCGCCGAGATGTGCATATCATACCATACTATAGAAAACAAGGGCGACATTCCAGAAAGCGTTGCCTGCCGGATGGGAAACAGCATCTACGGATGCGACAGATGTCAGGCTGCATGCCCTCACAATACGCTTGCTAAACCGACAACGGAACCGCTGCTGATGCCTGACGACAGTCTTTCCAGCATGACCGATGCTGACTGGGAAAACCTGACGACGGAACAATACAGGCAAATATTCAAGGGCAGTGCCGTGAAAAGGGCGAAATACGACAAACTGATGAAAAACATCGGAATTGCAAAGACTAACACCGGCAGAGGAAACCGTTAGTTTCTTTTGACGAATACACCAAACCTGGACGGAAAAAGTGGTTGTTTTCCGAGTTACTACAAAAACCGTGCCAAACTCATCAGAATTTTCCTTCAAGCCGAAAAATGATGAAAAATTTTGACAGAGTAAAACTCTCCAAATAGAAAAAAATAGCCTCCGAAACTGCAAAAATGTGTTAATTCCAAGACCATACACAAGTGTTAAAATTGTCAAAGAGTATGTTTGAGGCGATTTTATGCGTATTTTAGCTTGCAAAACATAGTGTCTGAGAGTCTCAAACACTATGTTTGACCTCCTCAAACAGTGTGTTTGACAATGTCAAACATGCTCTTTGACAATTTTAACATATACAATTTATGCACACAAAGCGTATATTCAGGGATAACAAGTTGATTGTCAGGCGATTGCAAATACACGCGAAATACTCGCGTATTTTGCCCCTCAGATTTCAGAAACGACTTTCGCGGGCATTCTCGCGACAGTAAACGATCCAAAATTGATTATTAAAAAATCAATGAACCGACTACTTGCTGAATGTGGAAAGATACTGTTTTGTTATCTCGAAAGAATCTTCTGCCACGCGCTCCCAGAAGTTGAAATACTGCGAGGCATCGGTGTCTTTCAGCGGAATGTCGCTGACGATGCGGAAAGAAACAAACGGCACGCCGTAGGCATGGCACGTCTGTGCAATGGCACAGCTCTCCATGTCGACAGCCTTTGCCTCCGGAAAGTTGTCTACAATGCCCTGCATCTTCGCCTTGTCGTCTACAAACCAGTCGCCCGTAACTATCAGTCCGGCATGCACAGCGCCCTCCTTGTTGCTCAGTTTTGTAGCACGCGCAACGAGGTCTGCAGGCGTAGAGAAACGCTCCGGCTGTCCGAGTATCTGCCCGAAGGCACAGTTCTTGCCACAATAGGCATCGTGGTAGACACACTCCGTGCTGACAACGACATCCATAATGTTCATGTTGACATCTGCTCCGCCTGCCACTCCCGACGAGATGACCAGGTCAGGACGATAGTGATGTATCATGCGCGTGGCACCTATGGCTGCATTCACCTTGCCTATGCCGCACTGCTGCATGACGATTTCGTTGCCGCCAATGCTGCCAAGCACAAACGTCGTTCCTTCGTAATGTTCCTCCCTACCGTCAGTCAGCAGTTTTCTCAACTGACGGAACTCCTTTTCCATTGCTATTATGATTGCTATTTTCATATCTGTTTTTTGATATTATGTTTTCACATGATTAGGTCTTCCTTCTCAGAATCCACCCTGCGGCGGACGTCCGCCTATGCCCGTGTTTCGTCGGGTATTGTCGCCCTTCTTCCACAAACGGTCGCCAGGCTTGCCGTCGCCGTCGAAGTCAGGCGGTCCGTCGTCGCTGTCCTTACGTGCCTTCTTGCCTCCAAAGAGGTTCAGCTTGTATACGGCATGCAGCATGACATAACTGTTTATGGCATTATATTCGGTATCGCTCCTGCGCATTGAGTTTATAGTCCGGCTGAAAGTGCTTTGCTTTTGCAGCACGTCGTAGAACTGCAACATGACCGTCAGCGGCCTGCCTTTCAGGAAAGAATGACTCACCTGAGCATTCCACACCAACTCGTTCGTATTCAGCGACTTGTCGTTGTATCCCCTGCGCGAGTTCATGTGCAGGTCAGTGGCAAAGCTTGTGCCCCACGGCGAGTCTATGTTGAGATTGAAACCGTAAGAGAACTGCCATGTGTCGAGGTTGCTCTGCGCCTGCAACTTGTTGCGTGCGTGAGTATAGTTCAGCGAACCGTTCAGGTCGACCTCAAGCCACGAGTTGCGGTATGTTGCCGACAGGCGTTCGCCGACAGACGTCGTACGCGTAACATTACGCTGCGCATCGCTCGTCTTTCCAAGCGAAAGAAAACCCACATAGTTGTTGTAATTTACATCGGTAAACGTGTTTATATTCCACACTCCCACCGAGTCGAGCGCCGTATTGAACATGACGGCAGCCTGCATGTTCCAGTTGCCGTTTATGTTTACTGGCTGTGTCATGCGACCGCCAGTGGTTTCGTCGTACGTAACCTTGTTGGCTATGCTGTTGCGCGTTGTCTGGAAGTTGAAATAAGTCATCATCGCACGCTGATATTCCTGTATGTACGTATTATAGAATATACGCAGCGAGTTTGTGAACGACGGCTTCAGTCCGGGATTTCCGCGGGTAATGTTCAGTGGGTCGCTGTCGTCTACGATGTCGAGCAGGTCGCTCATTGACGGTTGCGCACTTGTCCCGCGATAGTTGATGCGGAAGTTGCTGACCTTCGAGAAACGGTAGCGGAAGTTCAGAGTCGGACTCCAGTTGACAACATTGCGCGTGGTGTCGATGCTCAGTCCGCGATAATCCTGTATGAAACGTGAGCGCTGCGGCTGCATCATGATACCGGCATTGAGGTTAAACTTACTCTCTTTCCATCTGTACATCAACTGTATGTCGTGTATGTAGTTGCGATATTCAGAATAACGGCTTAGGTCGCTGTCAAGATAATCGTCTACTGGCTTCGTCAGACGCGAGAGATACGGCTGCCAGTTGCGGTAGCTCGGCGTTAGTCCGCTGAAGAAATCTTCTCCCAACTCGCTGAAATTATACGTTGAGCGGTCGCTCTTGTTGTAGCGATACTGGTATTTGTAAACAAACTGCAAAAACATTTTCCGTGCAATCGGCTCGCTGTAAGTCGTCTGCAAAGCAAAACTGCGGTTGCGCGTAGGCGTTATGCTATATCTGTTTGTCTGATAAGTGGAGTCAGCGCCAGAAGCAGCCAGTATCTGATAGAGATGCACATCGTTGTACGACAGTTGCGTGTTGTCGTTGTTTCCCCATCCAACTTCCGTGCGCAACGTCAGGTTTCGTCCTTTCGCGCCGAGCTTTCTGTTCATCTGCAACATGGCGTTTGCACTCTTCTGGTTGCCATACGAAATGCTGGTGTATTGCCGCGAGTTTACCATCAGCGACTCCTCGTCAGCCAACTTGTCGATATCAGCCAGCGGATCGTCGCTGTAGTCATACGGATCGCTGTTGAACGATGCCGAAGTCTCCATTCTTCTGCTGTCGCTTTTCCTTATAGTGAAATTCGGACGGAACGTAATGTCCGTGAGCGTATCAGGCGTCCACTTTATCCTCAGCCTACCATCCCAACTGTCGCTGCGCGTATATCCCTGCGACAACGAGTTGGAAAACGATGCTGCCGTGCTGACAAAGTTCTCCTCCGACGTACGTGCCCACACGTCGCCATTACTGTGATTCCATCGCAGACTGGCATCAAGTTTCAGGTATTTGTCATCGTCATAGTTGTAGTTTGCTCCTATCATCTTGGTTGCATTCAGCCCGTTCAGACTGCCGCCGAAGCGTGGTCCGCCGCCACCTCCAGGGAATCCCATATCGTTAACATTGTTGGCATTCGCCATGAGCATAAGCCTGTGATTGGCATTGAAGTAAGCCCCCATTACGCGTTCAGAGTACCTGTTGTGCGTACCGATGGCTGCGTCAATGTTAGTCATAAGCCCCTTGTTCATGCCTTTCTTTATTCCGAAGTCGAGCACGGTCTGTTCTTCGCCGTCGTCGATGCCCGTTACCTTAGCCAGGTCGCTCTTCTCATCATAGCTTTTTATCTGGTCGATGATAGACGTAGGAAGGTTTTTCAGAGCCGTTTTCGTGTCGCCAGTCATAAACTCCTTACCGTCGACAAGAATCTTCTTCACTTCCTTTCCGTTGATTTTTATTGTTCCGTCATCGCTAATCTGTGCACCGGGCAGGCGTTTGACAAGCTCCTCTACTGCCGAGCCCTCTGGTGTACGATATGCAGAAGCATTATACACAAAGGTATCTTCCTTCAGTACAACCTTCTTAGCCATGCCAGTAACCACTGTTTCATCAAGCATGACAGCATCCTGGCTCATTCTGACGATGCCAAGATCTATGTTTCGTGAGTCTGTAAACTCTATGTTACGTGTAACGTCGGTATATCCCACTCCCGACATCTTTAGTATAAAGCGTCCATTCTCTGGTGCTTCAACCGTAAATTTTCCGTCTACGTCGGTTGCAGTACCAGTAATAAAGGTGCTGTCGGCAGCCAGCAGGCGTACCGTAGCACCTATGATTTCTTCGCCACTCTTGTTGTCTACAATAGTTCCGCTTACTGACAGATTCTGTCCTGACAAACATATCGGCAAGACCAACAAAAGTATTGTAAACAATAAACAGTGTCGCATACAAACTTTTTTTATATTTCCCATCCGATGGCTGAAGCCCCGAGAACAGCCGCACTTGAGCCGTCGAGTCCGCTGACGAGGAATTTTGCCTTGCCCTTGAATATCTTTAGTACGTGCTCATCGTATGCACGCTTTATCGGGTCCATAAGCAAGTCGCCGGCCTTTGTCAGTCCGCCGAAGAAGATGAAAGCCTCTGGAGAAGAGAATGCCGTAAAGTCGGAGCATGCCTCGCCGAGTATTTCGCCTGTAAACTCATATATGCGCTTAGCCAGTGCATCGCCCTTTCCTGCTGCTATAGATACGTCGAGCGATGTTATTTCGTCTCTGTTGAGTTCGCGCAGCAGCGACGGCTCGTCGGTAGTGTCGAGCATCTCGCGTGCCGTGCGAGCCACACCAGTTGCCGAGCAGTAGCATTCGAGACATCCTTTTCTGCCACATCCGCACGGGCGTCCGTCCTTACGAATGATTGTATGACCAAGTTCGCCGGCAAAACCGTCGCTTCCATAGACCAGCTGTCCATTGACTACAATGCCTGAGCCGACACCTGTGCCGAGCGTAATAACTATAAAGTTCTTCATGCCGCGAGCCACTCCGTAGGTCATTTCGCCGATGGCGGCAGCGTTGGCGTCGTTGGTCAGTGCAACGGGAATATTGAGTCGCTTGCTGAACATGTCTGCCAGCGGCACTATACCGTCGCGTCCCCACGACAGGTTTGGTGCAAACTCTATGGTGCCGTTATAGTAGTTGCCGTTAGGCGCACCTATTCCCATAGCCTTTATCTGCTCTATTCCGCCGACTTGTTCTATTATCACTTGCAGCGCATCGACTGCTGCGTCTACATATTCGTCTACTCCCGCATAGCCTTGTGTCTTGATTGCCGTCGTTGCTTTTATTTCGCCGCGACTGTCCACAATGCCGAAAACGGAGTTCGTACCACCTAAGTCCAAGCCTATTACATAGGGCTTCAAGTTCTGTTGTGAGTTCATTTTTGTTTATGTTTTTATGTGTTATTACTTCATAATCTGCGCTGCTCGTCATTCGACAGCAACACCGCAAAAATATAAAAAAAGTTTGAATTATCCAACATTTAAACATTATTATGCATATGTTTATACTTTTTTTTGTACTTTTGCAGGCGTTATGCCATTTGAATTTCATATTGACATACTCGACATGATATTTCGCGGGGTGCTGATAGGCATTCTCGCATCGGCACCGATGGGTCCTGTGGGAATACTGTGCGTACAGCGCACACTGAACAAAGGGCGCTGGTACGGATTTGTAACTGGTGTCGGAGCCGCTGCAAGCGACATATTCTACGCTCTGCTGACAGGTCTCGGCATGAGTTTCGTCATGGACCTTGTCAACAACAGCCGCAACCAATTTTTCCTTCAGATAGCAGGCAGCATCATGCTGCTCATATTCGGAATCTATTCCTTCCGTTCCAATCCTACGACAAACATGCACCGCAGCGGGACGAGCAAGGGAACGCTCGTACACAACGGAGTAACGGGTTTTCTGCTCACACTGTCTAATCCGCTGATAATTCTCATCTTCATGGCTGTCTATGCACAGTTCGCATTCATCAAGCCGGGACGTCCGTTCGAGATGTGCATAGGCTACCTGAGCATCATAGCAGGCGCACTGCTGTGGTGGTTTGGGCTGACATGGCTCATCGACAAGATAAGAAACAAGTTCGACGTTACAGGAATAAACATTATTAATAAGGTTATAGGCAGCATCGTCATACTCATATCGCTGATAGTTCTCGTTGGCACGGTGTTCAACCTATATACCTTCCCATACTATTAATATTGCCGAAAGCATAACCAACAACACGCTTAAACATACAGAAAGATGTTTATATCACAACAACTTCGCGAGAAAAGCATTGCCGAATACTTGCTCTACATGTGGCAGGTAGAAGACATCATAAGGGCTTACGACTGCAGCATGACTCGCCTGCGACGCGAATACATTAGCCAGTTCGACTACGACGAGGACGACAAGGAGGAGCTGACCGACTGGTATGGCAACCTCGTGCGCATGATGAACACCGAAGGCAAGCGCGAAAAGGGACACTTGCAGATAAACGAAATAATAGTGATGGACCTTGCCGAGCTGCATGCCAAGTTGCTCAACAGCACGAAGTTCCCTTTCTACAACGCCGAATACTACAAGGTTTTGCCCTTCATCGTCGAACTGAGAAACAAGGGAGGAAACAAGCAGGAGAACGAGATAGAGACATGCCTCAACGCTCTCTACGGAGTGATGTTGCTCCGACTGCAAAAGAAAGACATATCGCCAGACACAAAGCATGCCATCGACGAAATGACAACGCTCATAGGTATGCTGTCAGACTACTATCACAAGGACAAGACCGAAGGACTGATTTTTGACGAAGACTGAACGAAAGAACAATATAGACTATGAATATTCTCATAACAGGATGCAACGGACAGCTGGGCAACGAGATGCAACTGCTGCAACGCGAAATGCCCGACGTGAAGTTCTTTAACACCGACGTAGCCGAACTCGACATCACATCGCAGCAAGCAGTGGAACAGTTTGTCGGCGACAACGACATCGACGGAATAGTAAACTGCGCAGCCTACACTGCCGTAGACAAGGCTGAAAGCAACGAGGAACTGTGCCGGAAACTCAATGCCGAAGCACCAGCCTACCTCGCGGCTGCCATCGACAAGCGCGACGGATGGCTCATACAGGTGTCTACCGACTACGTCTTCGACGGAACGGCACACACGCCATACACTGAAGACGACGACACATGCCCCATCGGAGTATACGGCAAGACAAAACTCGTGGGCGAACTCAACGTGCTGAAACTGTGCCGAAAGGCTATGGTAATACGCACGGCATGGCTCTATTCATCGTTTGGCAACAACTTCGTAAAGACCATGCTGCGACTCGGCAGAGAGCGCGACACGCTCGGAGTAGTATTCGACCAGGTTGGCACACCTACATACGCTGCCGACCTTGCACGAATGATAATGACGGCTATCAGCAAAGGCATAAAGCCCGGAACATACCACTTTACCAACGAGGGCATAACGTCGTGGTACGACTTCACCGTCGCCATACACCGCATAGCAGGCATCTGCAACTGCCACGTCAGCCCAATACACACCAGCGACTACCCTACTCCGGCTACGCGACCGGCATATTCGGTACTCGACAAGTCGAAAATAAAGCAGGCATACGGCGTCGACATACCACACTGGGAAGCCAGCCTGCGCCAGTGCATAGAGAAACTGGAGCAGTAGGAAACAACACGCGGTAATTTCCCGAGATAATTCTCTACAAAATCATCATAACAACAGGCAGCAATAAGGAATATCTTTATTGCTGCCTATATTATTTGCCAAGCAAGCGAGACATCACTCAACACACATTATTATATTATCTTCGGCAAGAAAAAACACTAATCAATTTTCGCCCGTTTACTGTCGCGAGAATGCCCGCGAAAGTCGTTTCCGAAATCAAAGGGGCAAAAAACGCCCAAATTTCGCACTTTGTTGTAATCGTCTGATAGTCAAGACAATAGAGCGGGATGCACTACTTTTACACACGAAATCTATATGTTAAAAATGTCAAAGAGTATGTTTGACATTGTCAAACACACTGTTTGAGGCGGTCAAACATAGTGTTTGGGGGTGTCGAGCATAATGCTTGGTATGGCAAAAAACATGATTTAGCCGCCTCAAAGATACTCTTTGACAATTTTAACACTTATCGCCGACCTCAGAATTAACACAATTTTGCATTTTCAGAGGCTGTTCCGCATCTATTTGAACGATTTTCCCGTGTCAAAATTTTTCATCATTTTCCGCCCTCAGACAAAATTCCGTTCACTTTGGCACAGTTTTTGTAGGCATGGCAAAGGTCTACCAAAAACTACATGTCCCAATGTGCATTACTCAAGGATAAATATGCTGCACATGCTCGGAAATAACCAAATAAATTTGGTATTTCTCTCGCTTAATCGTACCTTTGCAGCCGCAAAAAGAATACAGAGACTATGAATCAAGAGATAGAACGCAGAAGGACGTTTGCCATCATCAGCCACCCTGATGCTGGTAAGACTACACTGACTGAGAAATTCCTGCTTTTCGGCGGACAGATACAGGTGGCTGGAGCCGTGAAAAACAACAAGATAAAGAAGACGGCTACGAGCGACTGGATGGACATAGAGAAGCAACGCGGCATCTCGGTGTCGACGTCGGTGATGGAGTTTGACTATACTCCCGAAGGCGGCGACACGGAATATAAGGTGAACATCCTCGACACTCCGGGACACCAGGACTTTGCCGAAGACACATACCGCACGCTGACAGCTGTAGACTCTGCCATCATCGTGGTGGACGGAGCAAAGGGTGTGGAGACGCAGACGCGCAAGCTGATGAACGTGTGCCGAATGCGCAACACGCCGGTGATAATCTTTATCAACAAAATGGACCGCGAGGGACGCGACCCGTTCGACTTGCTCGACGAACTGGAACAGGAATTGCAAATCAGCGTGCGTCCGCTCTCATGGCCTATAAATCAGGGCGCGAAGTTCAAGGGTGTGTATAACATCTACGAGGAAAAGCTCGACCTCTTCACTCCCGACAAGCAGCGTGTTACCGAAAAGGTAGAGATAGACATCAAGAGCAACGACCTTGACGAGCAGGTGGGTGCCGACAATGCTGCCCAACTGCGCAACGACCTCGAGCTGATAGACGGCGTCTACCCTGAATTCAATGTTGACGACTATCGCGCTGCTACCGTTGCACCTGTATTCTTTGGCTCTGCGCTCAACAACTTCGGCGTGCAGGAATTGCTCAACTGCTTTGTAGAGATTGCACCTTCGCCACGCCCAACGATGGCAGAGGAGCGCACTGTGGAGCCGGAAGAAAAGAAATTCAGCGGATTTATCTTCAAGATAACAGCCAACATCGACCCCAACCACCGCTCGTGCATAGCCTTCTGCAAGGTGTGCAGCGGCAAGTTCCAGCGCAACCAGCCCTATCTGCACGTCCGACAGGGCAAGACTCTGCGCTTCTCGTCGCCTACGCAGTTCATGGCGCAGCGCAAGTCGACCATCGACGAGGCTTGGCCAGGCGACATCGTGGGACTGCCGGACAACGGAATATTCAAGATTGGCGACACGCTGACCGAAGGCGAACAGCTGCATTTCAGAGGTCTGCCGTCGTTCTCGCCTGAGATGTTCAAGTATATTGAGAACGACGACCCGATGAAGTCGAAGCAGCTGAACAAGGGTATAGACCAGCTGATGGACGAGGGTGTGGCTCAGATGTTCGTCAACCAGTTTAACGGAAGAAAGATTATCGGAACGGTGGGACAGTTGCAGTTTGAGGTTATACAGTACAGACTTGAGAACGAATACAACGCCAAATGCCGCTGGGAGCCCGTACACCTGTACAAGGCTTGCTGGATAGAGAGCGACGACGAAAAGGAACTGGAAAACTTCAAGAAGCGCAAGTATCAGTACATGGCAAAGGATAAGGACGGGCGCGATGTTTTCCTTGCCGACTCAGGCTACGTATTGCAGATGGCACAGCAGGATTTCGAACATATCAAGTTCCATTTCACGAGCGAGTTTTAGGGTTTCACTACCGGCTTGCAACACCAGCGCGACACCTTTATCATGACACCCATGCCCGGCACTTCCTTCAGCAGGTAGTATTTGTGGCTCTGTCTGACGAGCTTGCCGCTCAATCCTTTCAGCGGTCCATGCTCGACAACTACCTTCGTGCCTGCTTTCAGGCGTGCCTCATCGGCAGAAAGGTATTTGCGCAACTCTATTTCGGGATTGCACATTATCTGGAACTCGCGCATCTCGCTGCTCGAAATCTCGTAGAACTTAGTGGCATCATGAGCTTTCCGAAACACTTTCATGGGTATGTTGCTTTCGCGGACCATGTCGGCAAAGACTTTCTCTGCCACCGTCTTTTTCACAAAAATAAGGTTTCTGACCACCGGACGCAACTCACTTTTCTGCTTCCCCTCACCGTCTTCAAACCTGACATACTCCATAGGAATATAGGTTTCCATGCCTTTCTCCTCGAAAAAGGCATCAGCCTCCTGCTGCCGCTTGGTGAAAAGTTGCAGGGCATACCATGTTTCGCCTGAAAAATCCTTACTTGTAGGATGCATCTATATACCTTATTAATATAATTACGGTATCGGTTGGTCTTTTCTGAAAGCCATTGCTGTCAGTGCGCACACCATCTTACCGTCCTGATTGGTAACCTTCACTTCACAATATGGTATCTTCCTGTGGTCTGCCACTTCTGTAGCGACAGCCGTCAGACGGTCGCCGACAACGGCAGAATGTAGGAACGATATGCTGGTCTGTATGCTGAAAGAGAGTTTGCCATGACTGTTCATCACTCCGGCTACGGCAAGGTCGGCAAGCGTGAACAATGCTCCGCCCTGACATACGCCTCCGGCATTGAGGTGATGGCGGCTGACGGTCATCTCAGCCACTGCCCTGCCCTCAGATATTTCTGTCAGCCTGATGCCGGCTTCAGCAGCAAATATGTCGCCCTCGTTGAGGAAATCTATGAGTGTAGTTGCCATATTGTTCTATTTTATTTCGTCGATGAAACGTCGCAACAGCTCTACATCCTTCACGCCAACGCTGGTTTCAAACGCATTTTCCACGCAGATGCCTCTGCAACGGTCGTGAGCCAACAACGACTTTACGGCTTCAGCATCGTCGCCATCATTGTAGACAACCACGAAAGGCAGGCTGCAACGGTATAGCGACATGACGTTGCCGGCAATGGTTTCAGGTGCAAAACTCAGCATCAAGCCATCGGCAATACCGTCGAAAACACTAAGGCTGGCAATGTCGTCGGCAGACGATATGCGGCGGAACTTCACTATCTCGATATTGCTGCAAATATCGGGAACAACCGTCCTGCGAAGGTTTTCAATCATGACAGGTTCCTCGTCGCCGTAAAGACAGACATAGGTAAGGTTGTAGTTGTATATTCTGGTAACGATGCTCTGCGGCATGTCGTCGGCAAAAACACCAGCATACAGACACTGTTCAGCATCCTCTGGCGCTTCGGCAACCTCTCTGCGTGCCATGCGTCTTGCACGTTCCTGCGAGTAGTCGGGTATGATTCCGGCTCTCGAGGGCATCATCTTGACAAGACGCTCGCTGTCCAGACGGAAATCAAAACCTATCGTGTCGACACCGAGCTTCTTTATTTCCTTTATGTTGTCGGCATTGCTCAAACCGTTAACTTGTATCATATCAGACTTGTTCTTCGTTGTTTATAACGTTGCAAAAATAATATTAATTTCGCAATGCAGAAAGAAAAGAAAAAAAAAGTTGCCTCTCATTGTAATAAATGAGCATGGTTGTACGTTACTAATAATAAAGACACAATACTCAAATAAAAATACTAAGCCTATGATGCAATTTACCCAAGAAGAAGCAAGACCGTCGGAAATGACCTTGTACATAATTCGTCAGATAGCCCACTCATACAGGCTTATAAACAATAAAGGCAGATACGAAGCGTATTGCATAAACTAACATAAAAAGTAACAACAGGAAATGAATACTCTTATATCGCCATCACTTCTGTCGGCAAACTTCGCCGACCTGAAGACTGACATAGAAATGATAAACCGCAGTGAGGCAGACTGGCTGCACCTGGACGTCATGGACGGCGTGTTCGTTCCAAACATATCATTCGGTTTCCCCGTAATGGAGGCTGTGGCAAAGATTTGCAAGAAGCCATTAGATGTTCACTACATGATTGTTCACCCCGAGCACTATATCGAGCAGACAGCCAAGCTCGGCGCAATGATGATGAACGTACATTATGAGGCTTGTCCACATCTGCACCGCACAGTACAGGAAATACACAATGCAGGCATGAAGGCAGCCGTAACACTCAATCCACACACGCCCGTCATGCTGCTGGAAGACATAATAAACGATGTCGACATGGTGTTGCTGATGAGTGTAAATCCAGGATTTGGCGGACAAAAATTCATTGCAAATGCAGTGAAAAAGGTTGCACAACTGCGTGAACTCATCGACCGCAACGGCAGCAAGGCGCTGATAGAAGTAGACGGTGGAGTAGACGCAACGTCAGCACCACTGCTCGTTAAAGCCGGCGCTGACGTACTCGTAAGTGGCAGTTATATCTTTAAATCTTCAAATCCTGAACAAACAATAAAGGACTTGAAGGCTCTCTAAGCCTGCAACTACATTGCTACATCATTACAAGGTCGTGATTCTTAGCCATGCGACGCATGTTAAGAATGGCGTAGCGCATCCGTCCGAGCGACGTATTGATGCTCACACCTGTCGTCTCTGCTATCTCCTTGAACGACATGCCTTGATAAAATCTCATATAAACGACTTCACGCTGTGTAGCCGGAAGCAGATTCATCATTGCCTTAACGTCATCGAGCACCTGCTCGTTGACGAACTGCGACTCTATTCCTCCGTCTATCAAACCACGCGAACTGATGTTCGACAGGTCGTTGTCGACAGTAGGCTCAACAATGTTGTCAGCCTTCTGGTTGCGGTACCAGTCCATAATGACATTGTGGGCAATACGCATAACCCACGCACTGAACTTGCCAGTGGTAGTGTATTTGCGCATCTGCAGGTTTGTTATAACCTTGACAAAGGTTTCCTGAAACACGTCATTAGCCGTCTCCTGATCGCGGACGACAAAGAGTATGTATGAAAAAATCTTTTGCTGATTGCGTTGCAACAATAGGTCGAAAGCCTTGTTGTCACCATCTACATATGCCAATGCCAACTGTTCGTCGGTCATTTTCTTCAGATCTATCATTCCTTAAAATCATTTAATGTTTTTAGGTAAATGTTGTTCCGATAGGCAATTATGTTTAAAATGATGAATAAAAATATTTGTTGTAACTCGCTGCAAAGATATGTACAATCTTAGAAATAAACAAATTTTTAGTTCAAAAAATCTCAATTTATTATTTTTTACATAAAAATTTGCGCATTATTTTGTTTGTTTCAACATTATTTCGTAATTTCGCCCCGTCAAGGTTCGCTATAGACGCGATTAAAAAGGGAACGGAGTGTAAATCTCCGACTGTCTCGCAGCTGTGAGTTCCTTTATCGCCGGTAGACAAGCAACCACTGAAGAACACATTAACATGCTAAGAACGTTAATGACAACAATGCTCTTTGGGAAGGAGTTTGCCGACGGAACGAAGTCAGAAGACCTACCTTTGCATAGACAATGTCAAACCTCTCGATGTAAGGGGCACAGACGATAGAGAATGATACTTAGGATAACGACACGCCTATACATAGGTTGAGTTATGATAGTATATGCGTATGCGTATACATTAATATACGATATGATTACAGTATGTGTATTATTATATAAGTTTAATTAGTGCAGTGAGCGAGACCGTGAGGCCTCGCTCTTTGTTTTCCTGTTTGTCTGTCTGACAATGTATGCTGCTATTTGACGAAACCGTATGTTCCAATATGGTCTTTCATGCCATATATTCCAAGATAAACATTCTTTGTTCCTGAGAAATAAGCCTTGCGTCCGTAGTTTTCCGGATGTTCTACAAGATTGAACATATCTCTTATCTTTCCTTTCTTCAGCTGTATGCTTATGACTTTTCCCTTGTTGTTTTCGCCTTTCTTGTCGGCAAGAAGTATGGCTGTACTATATGTGAACGGCGGTGTAAACTGGGCATTAGATATATTTCGTGTACAGGCGCCGACTATATATCCGACAACATACACCTGTCCGGCATAGCCGTCTCCGTTTATAAATTCGTCAACAGTCAGCGCATCTTCCAGTGTGCGTCCCTTATTATTGTCATTGTCGTTGTCGTCTACGATGTCAGTTTCCTCATACGACTCAGGAATATCGTCTGGGTCAACCTCCACTTCCTCGCCTTCGTCGTCCTTAGAGTCGCTGTCGTCATTGTCATCTTTATTGCTGCCGTCATCGTCAGTTTTGTCGTTGTCGTCATCCTTTTCGGTCAGTTCCTGTTCCTCTGGTTCTATCTCATCATCGTACAGCGGTTTCTCACATGCAGCGAGAAAGAACATGAGGACAATATAAAGCAAAAATTCGTATTTTCTCATAAATATATCGATTTACAGTGCAAAGGTAAACATTTTCTTCTATTTGAATTGAATTCTTAATGATTTTATTGCCATAAATAATTGTCTATATTTCAAAAAGTTATTATCTTTGCAAAAAATAATGACGAGAAACCGTAACTATAACTTACAATAATATTAAATAAAGAGTACTATGATCAAAATTGGTATTAATGGTTTTGGCCGCATCGGCCGCTTTGTTTTCCGTGCAACACTCGAAGAGTGCAACGCAAAAGACGTAGTAGTTGTTGGTATCAACGACCTTCTTCCTGTTGACTACATGGCATACATGCTGAAGTATGACACCATGCACGGACAGTTTGATGGCACTATCGAGGCTGACGTAGAAAACAATGTTCTCATTGTAAACGGCAACCGCATCCGCGTAACAGCAGAAAAAGACCCAGCTAACCTGAAATGGAATGAAGTTGGCGCAGAGTACGTTGTTGAGTCTACAGGCTTGTTCCTCGCTATGGACAAGGCAGAGAAGCACCTTGAGGCAGGCGCAAAATATGTTGTTCTGTCTGCACCTTCAAAGAAAGGCGACGACGGACGTCAGGCTGACATGTTCGTATGCGGTGTAAACACTGACAAGTATGCTGGTCAGAAGATTGTATCAAACGCATCTTGCACAACTAACTGTCTTGCTCCTATCGCTAAGGTTCTGAACGACAAGTTCGGCATCGAGACAGGTCTGATGACTACCGTTCACTCTACAACGGCTACCCAGCGCACTGTCGACGGACCATCACTGAAGGACTGGCGTGGCGGTCGTGCTGCTTCAGGCAACATCATTCCTTCTTCTACTGGCGCTGCAAAGGCTGTAGGCAAGGTTATTCCTGAGCTCGACGGCAAGCTGACTGGTATCTCTATGCGCGTTCCTACACTCGACGTTTCAGTAGTTGACCTTACTGTAAACCTCAAGAATCCTGCTACTAAGGAAGACATCTGCAAGGCTATGCGCGAGGCTGCCGAAGGCGAGCTGAAGGGTGTACTCGGCTATACAGAAGACAAGGTTGTCAGCAGCGACTTCCTGGGCGATGCACGCACATCTATCTTCGACGCAGAGGCTGGAGTATATCTCACAGACAAGTTTGTAAAGGTTGTGTCTTGGTATGACAACGAGATTGGCTATTCTCACAAGGTTGTTGACCTCATAAAGATTATGAATGCCTACAACAACAAATAATCTGGGAATACAATAATCTTAAGATTACATATACGATAAAGGCTTGTTCCGCAGAACAAGCCTTTATCGTTTTATTGTAGTGTGTTGTTTCCGTAATTGCCTCAGCACTTTGAAACGCCACTCCGCAACCGTCCAAATCAGAACAAGTCAGTCGTTTCCGTCATCTTCATGTTGTTGTTTTCCTTGTCCAGACGGTATCCGTAGCTTTCAGAAAATTCCTGACCGAGCAGTTTTTCCACTATTTCCTGCGCCGTGTAAGCCGTTCCGCGCACCTCCATCTCTATCTTTTCCGAAGCCGTAGTGCCGTCGGTATTAATGAGAACGTATGGCGACGTCAGGTCGATTGCCAGCGAATATCTTATCCTATCAGACTCTTTCTTTGTCATTTCGTTGGCAACGAGCGCATCGAGCGTGGCGCGGTCGCGGAACACCCAGCGTGCCTTCAGACCAATCTTGCTGCCGTCTTTCCTGAACTGGTATATTGTCTGGAACACCTGCGGCTCGGTTATGGTCTGCTTATGCAGTTCGCCCATGTTGTCGTAGTATGATATTTCGAGGTCGGCAAGATCGCGTATGACTTTGTCGTCGACTATCCTTACTGTATATGAGACCTCATATCCTGCGCTGAATTTCGGGAATGCCCCGCCCTCGAGCATGGTGTAGCCACTCTCCTTAGTTACCACTTCATAGAAGAATTCGGTAAACAGGTTTGTGTTCTGCAGTCCTGCCAGTATGGCTGCAACGGTGTGTTCCTTGCTGTTGATGGTTCTTGTTGCCCTGAAAATAGATTCCACCTCAGTGTTGTCTGACTTGACAGAGACGTAAGGCGAAGTTATGTCTATGGCAAAGTTGTATGTTGTCCTGTTGTCTTCAGACTTCTTGCTTTCTTTCTCGGCAAGCGCCTTCAGTTTTTCCTCGCTGTGCAGTATCCATCGTGCTTTCAGTCCTATCTTGGTTCCGTTGGCTACGTTTATGTAGCAATCCTTCTGCCAGTCTGCTATCGTTATGGTGTCGATGCACAGATTGCCGCTGCCGTCGAAGTATTCTATCTGCAGGTCTGCGATGTCGCGCAACACTTTCTCGTCGGCAACTTTGACACTGTATGTTATGTCGTACGACTTGTTTACCATCGAGCCATAGTCTATCGGATTGTTTCGGTCAATGTCGTCGTCGCCGCATGCCGACAGCGCTACTACTGCCGTAAGCAGCAACAAATACTGAAAATAGTTTACTATACATTTCATTGTCGTAATTGTTTTTATTATGTTTTCCTTTGTCGATATCTATTTTGATTTTCATGCAAAAATACAATATTCCTGATAAACAGCAAATTGTTTTACTTTTTTTAATTACTTTTGCAAACAAAAGACAACAAAAACATAATTATTGCAAGAAATGGAAACTATAAAAACACGCCGCACGATACGCCGCTATCAGGACAAGGACATAGACGAGAGCCTGCTCAACAGCCTGCTTGCCGATGCCTGCCGCACGCAGACAATGGGCAACCTGCAACTGTACAGTGTTGTCGTTACACGCGACAAGAAGATGAAAGAGCGTCTTGCGCCTGCACACTTCAATCAGCCTATGGTTACTCAGGCGCCTGTCGTGCTGACCATCTGCGCCGACTTCCGCCGCACGACAGACTGGTGCAACAACAGAAAGGCAGCGCCTGGATACGACAACCTGCTGTCGTTCATCAACGCAGCATCAGACGCATTGCTTTTCACCCAGACATTTTGCAACCTCGCTGAGGATGCCGGACTCGGACTGTGCTATCTCGGCACTACGGTGTACATGCCACAGATGATTATCGAGACTCTCGAACTGCCCGAACTCGTCATGCCTGTGGCAACGCTGACTGTTGGCTGGCCTGACGAGGAACCGCCACTGACCGACCGACTGCCGATAGAGGCTATCGTACACGACGAGGTCTACCGACCATATACGCCGACGAAGATTGACGAATATTATCACTGCAAGGAGGAACTGGCAGAGAACAAGCGGTTTGTGGAAATAAACCAGAAGGAGACTCTGGCACAGGTGTTTACCGACTGCAGATACACGCGAAAGGACAACGAAGCACTGTCGGAAAACATGATAAAGGTGCTGAAACAGCAACATTTCCTTTAGTTTTTCTGCAAAAACTGCCAGACATGGAAATATGTAAATCGCTGACTTTCGCTTTCGGCGGTTTACATATTTTTACACAAACCAACACCCTGTAACAATTACAGAGTGCTTGTAATGCTATTACAGAGTATCTGTAACAGCGTGACGGAGTATCTGTCACAACATTACAGGCTATTTGTAAAAAGATAATCTGATACAAATTACACAAAAACGGGGAATTTGTGCAAATCTTACACATTCCCCGTTAACTATTTTTATGTTTTCGGTATTCTCGTAAAATATAGTTTCCGTCTACAGATTTTCCGGTATTTCCTTCTTCGGGCTGACACCAAGCTGTCGCATATTCTCAAGCCTTCGGATGACGTTTCCCTTGCCCTCGCTCAGCTGTCCGTGAGCCTGGTCGAAGCGCGAGCGCAGATTTTCAATGTCCTTGTCTATCTTCATAAACGTCTCGGCAAAGCTGACAAACTTGTCATAGAGGTCGCTCGACTGCCGCATTATCTCCTCCACGTTCTTGTTCATGCGATAGTTCTGCCACATGGTGTGAGTCAGTTGCAGCGTCATGAGCAGGTTTGCCGGGCTGATGACTATTATCTTCTTCTTGTAGGCATATTGCAGCAGCGTCGGGTCGGTCTTCACTGCCGCCGCATATCCGCTTTCGTAAGGTATGAACATCAGCACATAGCCGATGCTGTTTGGCACATATCGGTCGTAGTTCTTTGCCGTCAGTTCATCCACATGCCGCTTCACCGATGCCACATGCTCCTTCATGAGCTGCTCACGGCGTGCATCGTCGTCGGTCTTCAGCGCCTCCAGATAGGCCGTCAGCGACACTTTCGAGTCGATGATTATCCGCTCGTCGTTAGGGAAAAGCACCACCGCATCCGGTCGCAGATTGTTTCCGTCCTTGTCCTTATAGTTCTCCTGAAGGAAATACTGCTCGTCTTTCTTCAGTCCGCAGTTTTCCAGTGTTCGCTCGAGAATCATCTCACCCCAGTCGCCCTGCAACTTCGAGTCGCCTTTCAGCGCCTTAGTCAGATGCTCGGCGCCCTGCCCTATCCTGTCAGTCTGCTCCTTCAGTTCGCGCACGGTGCGTTCCTGCTCACTGTGCAGCTGCTTCATGGCTTCCTCGAAAGCCGTCTTTATCTCAGTCTTGTGTGCCGCACTGTCGCGATTGCTGTCGTTGACAGCCTTAGAGAAAACATCCATTTTCTCTTTCAGCGGCGTGATGAGGGCATCGAGCCGTTCGCGGTCGGCAGAATTAAGTTCCTGTCGGGTGTCCTTCATCATCTGCTCAGCCATCACCTTTATTTCCTCCTTCATGAGTCGTGCCTTCTGCTCTGCCTGCTGCATTATCTCCTTTCGGAGTTCCTCACCATGCTTCTGCTCCTGTTCCAGCTGCGAAACGGCAACGGCACACTTTCTCTCCGCCTCAGCCTTCTCGTCGCTAAGTTTCTGCATCAGCATGCTGTGATTTGACATCATGGCACGCTCAGCCTCGTTTTTCTCGTCGGTCAGCTGCTGGCGCACGTCGCCGAGCAGCTTCGTAGACTTCTGTTTCATTATGAGAAACACTACCGTCGAGCCGAGCACTATACCTATTAATATATATAAGGCTATCATTTCTGTATTGTTTATGTATGGTAATATATTCTCTTAACTCTGTTGCTTATGCCTGTAAGTATCTCGTATGGAATCGTGTCGATAGCATCCGACAACACCGTTACAGGCAGGTTGTCGCCGAAAATCTCTACCGTGTCGCCCTCCTTGCAGTCGATGCCCGTAACGTCTATCATTGCCACGTCCATGCAGATATTGCCCACATAGGGTGCTTTCTGTCCGTTTACAAGACAGTAGGCTGCTCCCCTGCCGAGATGGCGGTTGAGCCCGTCAGCATAGCCGATAGGTATTGCAGCGATGACACTGTCCTTTGTCAGCACTCCGCGACGGCTATATCCGACGGTATCGTCAGCCGGCACGTTTCTCATCTGCAATATCGTGGTTTTCAGCGTACTGACATTGTTAAGCATGCGGTTGCCTCTCGGCGAGATGCCATACAGTCCGAGTCCGAGCCGGCACATATCCATCTGTCGCTCGGGGAAATGCTCTATGCCTGCCGAGTTGCACATGTGGCGCAGAATCTTGTTGTCGAAGGCAGCCTGCAACTTACGGCTTCCTTCGTCGAACAACTGGAACTGGCGCGCCGAGAAATCGTCGAAACAGTCGTCGTCTGAGCCTACGAAATGTGAGAATACTGAGCGCGGCATGAGCCTGTGCTGCTCCTTCAACATGGCAATGAGGCTGTCTATATCGTCGACAGGATGGAAACCGAGCCGGTGCATACCTGTGTCGAGCTTTATATGTACGGGATAATTGTTGATGCCTTCTCTCTCGGCAGCCTCAGCAAGGGCTTTCAGAAGCCGGAAAGAATAGACTTCAGGCTCCAGTCCGTAGTCGAAAAGAGTCTTGAAGGAACTCATCTCAGGATTCATTATCATAATGTTCGACGTGATGCCGTTGCGCCGCAGCGTAACGCCTTCGTCTGCTACAGCCACTGCAAGATAGTCCACCCTGTGGTCCTGCAATGTCTTTGCCACCTCTACAGCTCCTGCCCCATAGGCATCTGCCTTTATCATGCATACGAGCTTTGTCGTGGGCTTCAGAAACGAACGATAGTAATTCAGATTGTCTACCAGCGCATCGAGATTGACTTCGAGTATCGTTTCGTGCACCTTCTGCACCATCAGGTCGGTCAGCTGCTCAAATCCGAAACGTCTGGCGCCCTTTATCAGCACCACCTCGTTGCTCATTTCGGCAAACACCTTGCTGCGAATGAAATCGTATGTCGTATAGAAAAAGTATTTCTGCTTGGTCTTAAACATTTCTGCACAAGCCCTTATGTGGTTTCCAATGCCTACAATCTTGTCGACGTTCTGCCTCTCTACGAGTGCCGACACATAGGAATAGAGGTCGGAATCTGTCATTCCGCTCTGCTCTATGTCGCTGACTATCAGTGTGCGGCTTCGTCCGTTGCAGTCGGGACGACGGTTCATGAAGTCGAGAGCAATCTCCAAAGAATGTATGTCGGAGTTGTAAGAGTCGTTTATCAGTGTGCATCCACGCTGTCCTTCCTTTACCTCCAGACGCATGGCTACAGGCTCAAGATGAAGCATCTGTCCGGCTACGGCAACAATATCGTAGTCCATAAGCAAGCAGAAACACAGGCAGGCAACTGAATTTTCTACAGAAGCGTCGTCAATAAACGGTATCTCGTAGGTTATCGTCTGCGAGTCATATCTGCATGTTACGCTTGTCGTGTCAGCACCCTTAGATATATTTTCTACATACAGGTTTGCTGTCTTGTCCTCTGTCGACCACGAGAACAGCCTGCAACGGCATAACTCTCTGACTGCCGTAGAAACAGTTTCGTTGTCGGAACGGTATATCAGCGTGTCTACATTGCTGAACAGTTGCAGTTTTTCTTCAAGTTTTTTGCGCTTCGACGAGAAGTTTTCCTGATGTGCCACACCGACATGCGTGAGCAGTCCAATTGTAGGCTGTATGATGTTTTCAAGACGTTTCATCTCACCTTCCATGCTTATGCCAGCCTCAATAATGGCAAGTTGTGTTCTCTCGTCGATGTTCCACAGCGAAAGTGGCACACCTATCTGCGAGTTATAGCTGCGCGGTGAGCGCGTGATGACAGTCTGGTGCGACAGCAACTGATATAGCCATTCCTTTACTACGGTCTTGCCATTGCTTCCCGTTATGGCTAACACTGGTATGGAGAACCTGCTGCGGTGATGCTTGGCAAGTGTCTGCAAAGCTTCTAACGTGTTGTCAGTCAACAGGAAATTGGCTTCTGGGAATTGTCCTATGCCGTCGAAATCGTTTGCAACGACAAAGTTTCTGACACCACGCTGATACAGGTCGGCAATGTATCTGTGTCCGTCGCTCCTCTCAGAACGCAGTGCAAAGAAGATTGTTTCTTCAGGAAAATTCAGTGAGCGGCTGTCGGTCAGCAGACGACTGATGCCAGAATTGCAGTTGCCGACACGTCTGGCACCTATTATTTGCTGTATGTCATCTATATTGTAGTTCATATTCTGATACTTTTCTGCATGTATTTCTATTCAAAATTCAAATCGCCAAAGAACTGCGGCAGGTGGAACTGCGGTTTCTCCGACTGTATCTGTGTCCACGACAGGAAATGCGGGCGTGGCTGAAGATCGCCACACTTGTAGAAGTTTCCACGCATGTGTTTGCCTGAGAAATCATTTGTCTGCGAGAGATAAAGAGCCTCAGCCGGTATCACCGCAGCCAGTTGCCATGCGGAATGTCCACGTCGCTGTCCGAAAGCAGTATGTCCCAACGAGCTCCATGTTCGCACCTTTGAATGCAAGTCGAGCGTAGCACGACCACGCTCCGTACCGTAATCTCCACCACCGACAAGCTTATAACCCACGCAAGTGAACTCAAAGTTGTAGTATAAAGGTTTTGCTGCATCGGGCTGCAAAAAGAATTCCACGCACGAATCCTCCCAAGAACGACCGTTGTCGGTTTCGCAAACCGCACGCAAATCGTCTTCTTCAACTCTATAATGCAACAAAATCTCGCTGCCCGTATGTGCTATTCTAACTGCAACCTTTGGCTTATATGGATATTGTGCTTCCCAGTTGGCAACATCTACTGACGTCCATTCCAACCCGATACGGTCAAAACATTCGCCTATCTTGTCAGGACTGATATTATTGTCTGTTGTAATTCTTCTTATTTTCATAGCATAAATTATTATTTGTTACATTTCAAAATCAGGGTAACGCTCTGCCAACTGCCTTATCTTTGTTTTGGTTTCTTCGATGAAACGCTTATATTCTTCCGATTCTGCATCGAACGGTCTGTGAGCCAGCGCACGCCTCAAAGGTTGCCATTCTTTCAGGAAGGCAAATGTCTCACTGCTGAAGTATGTTTCGGAAAAGCGTTCGTAGATATATTCCACTGCCTGCTCAGACGGATGCAGCATGTCTGCTGCATAGAAACGATAATCGCGTAGTTCATCGTTGACTATCTCGTATGCAGGAAAATATTCTGCCACTCCTCTGCTTTCCCTTACTACCTTGTCGGCAGCAAGTAGCAGCGTGGACTTAGACAACTGACTTTCGTGGAAACCATACTTGGCATAGCGTATAGGACTTACGGTTATAATGATACGCACATCGGCATCCCTTGTCTGCAATACGTATATGGCTTTGCTGATATAGTCGGCACATTCGTCTATTGACAGCTCACGTTCCTCAAACAACGACTGTGGTCGTTTGGCGCAATTATCTACTATTTCTCCTGTGGAACGGAGAATATACACATGGTTTGTACCGAGAGTCAGCACAGCCACACGCGGACAAGCATTGCTGCGTTCTACAGTGTGCAGAATGCTTGCTGGATTATACATAACTCCGAAAGGATTTACTTCACAACGAAATTTCTCAGCCTCGAAACGTCTACCCATACTGTCGGCGAAACAAGAACCAACAAACAATATGCGCTCGCAGGGACCAATCTTGAAGCCAGAGGATGCTATGTCTACCTTCGTCTGAAATTTCATAAAACTACAACCCTATCGTTTACTTATTTATATATACATCTGCAAAATTACAGTTTTTTTTCTTTATACGTACAGTTTCCTGCGTTTTTGTTTGCATTTGTCAAATATTATTCTTATATTTGTTGCACTTTATTTTTGATTTCGCATTTTTCGAAATCGCTTATGAGGTTGGTAGCATCCTGCACCAACCTCTTTTATTTATGAAAAATTTGCAGATTTAAAAATATTTTTATTACTTTTGCAAATGTGAATTATAATTTCTAACAATAAAAAACAACAACTTATGGGATTTATCAAAGAGTTTAAAGAGTTTGCCATGAAAGGCAACGTAATGGACATGGCTGTCGGTGTAATCATCGGCGGTGCTTTCGGTAAGATTGTTTCTTCACTCGTAGACGACGTACTCATGCCTATCGTCGGTTTCATTACTGGTGGTGTAGACTTCACTAAGCTGAGCATAAAGTTCGGAGATGGCGAAGATGCAGCAAACATTATGTACGGACAGTTTATCCAGAACGTGGTAGACTTCCTCATCATCGCTTTCTGTATCTTCCTCATGATTAAGGCTATCAACAAAGTTGCAAAGAAAAAGGAGGAAGAGCCAGCTGCTCCGGCAGAACCAAGCAACGAGGAAAAACTGCTCGGTGAAATACGTGACCTGCTGAAAAATAAATAAGAGTTGACCTAAGACTCTAATATCAGAAAGCAAAAACAATAGCGGTATCACCAATTCCGGCGATACCGCTTGTTTCTTTTACTTAGGTATGAGCATTGCTCTACCAGTCATCATCCTCGTTTCCCACAATACCATTCTTCAGTGCTTCCTCCACTTTGTCCATGATAGCATTTGAATATGCATGTGTCATGACAAGTGCCTTTGCGCATGTTCGCTTCTGCGGGTCTTTCTCGACAAATGGGTAGTGTCGTGCAATCTCCCACTGATCATCGTAAAGCATGGCATTAGTCTTGTCGTCTGCTTTTCGTTTTGAGTCACCATAGGTTTTATGTTCCTTGTCAGGCACACCAAACCATCCGCCACTGATGTCTGCAAGAATATCATAATTCTGTACTGTATATGTTACACGCACACGTCCTTCCTTTATATCAATTCGTATCACAGGTGTAATACTTACTGAATATTTATTCAGCGTTCCCATGTGTTCTACAATGTTTGGAATGGTGCTTGATATGATAATACAGCCTGCCTCCTTGTCATTCAGCGTAATGGCTTGATGATCTTTAAATGTTGCCGTAGCCCAGTAATTCAAAGCGACATACAACTGCTGCTTTGTTTTTCCCTTTGCCTCTATCACTTCCTGATATGTCAGCGACTCATTTTTATCAAGTACAATATTCCTTGCAAGGTTTTTGGCTGCATCGAGCCATTTTTCACCATAACGTTCTTTGGCATATTTCTCAAGATCAGATGCCTTCATTATCTGTGCCTGCACTGTTGCCACATTATTTATAAAAGCAAAAGCTGTATACAGTAGCACTGTCGTCAATAACTTTTTCATAACTTTATATATATGTGTATGATATATTTCCGTACATATTATATAATTAGAACGTAAACTCAAAGGCAAATCTCAGTCCATGTTTGTGAGCCGTTGGCAGATCGTTGTAACTTAGACGACGAACATAGTCAACTGAGAAGAACTTGAATATATTGTGTATTCCGACAACCATTTCCCAGTAAGGTCTGCCTTTTTCCATCGTGTTTGCACCTTCGGGGAAAATGAAAAGACTGCCATCGTTGAAGTTCTTTTCAAGGAACGGGTTGTTCTTTTCCGTCAGGTAGCCAATCATTCCCTTTACTCCGACAAACTCTCTCCACTTCAGCCTACGCAGGAAAGGTATGCGGTTGAATATCTTTCCATTCATATCCCAGCCAATATCTATCATAGCATATCTGTCGGTCAGGAACTCCATGTTGTTCATCAGGGCAAAAGTACCTGCCTCGCTCACAAAACTTAGGTTTGTAGGCGGCAGTATCAGAAGTGGGAATGGCACTTTATTCCATTGTGCGCCGGCTTTCAGACGTGCGTCAATCTTGCCCCAGCTCTTCATCCAAAAGCGTTTATATATGCCCGCTTCGGTATAATTATATTTGTAACGGCCACCAAGAAAACCATCAATTCCGATAGTATGGCTTAACGAAAACTCTGGGTTATCGTAGTTAGTAGGCCATCTGTTCTGCTTCGTATTAACGTATGTTCTGCCAGGACACAGCACAAATGACAACATTGCCTCGCTCGTACGAATCTTTTTCACCAGCGTTCCGTCGTTAATATGCCTGAAAGCCAGTTCTCCCGTAGGCTCATTGCTTTCTGTCTTGATATGGAATGTTGTTCTAAAACCCCAGTCTGTTTCCCAATCGAACTTCAGTTTCTGTCGGTTGTAGAAATACATTTGGTCTACCTTTGTCCACCTGAAAGCAGTGAAAACATTGTCTTTATCGGTAACGAGGAACTTGTCTGAAGGCGACATCACGTCGTAACTTGTTTCAAAAGATATTGTTCTCGACGGAAATTCCGACGGCTGATATTCTTTCTTGTTGAACGAATAAGTTACGAGACTGCTGTAATAACTCTTCTTCGACTTTGTTCCATAAGCATAATAACCTTTCCAGAACAAATGTGGATTTAGCGATGCCGTAGTCTGTCCGGATGCTCTAAGGCGTATTCCGTCGACAAAGTTTTTCGATATGAGGGTATTTACCGGACCTATGTCGAACTTGCTTTTTGTAGCAGGTGTACCCGATTCGATGAAATTTTCCACCACAGCCCTCACTCCAAACATTATCCATTTGAAGCCTTTTGTCTGCTGCATTCGTTGCAGAAACGTATTCATAGACGATTCGCTCTTTGTCAGTTCCACCTGTCTATGTTCACTCCAGAACTCGTCGCCCTTCATCTTTGCATCAGAGTTATATCGTATCTTTGTCTTTCCCTTGAACAGATTGTCATCTATCGGCTCAAAGGCGTAGTCGTGCAGTCGTGTCGTTCTAATTACCACAGCCTTTGTCAGGAAGTTTGTAAGCGACATTTCCACGAGCATATTGTCTATCGTCAGCACCCATTCTCCATTTGGCTGAAGTTCGTATTCCTGCTGCAGTTTCAGATTTTCCACAAAGTTTACGTCGCTTCGTTTCGGTATTGTTATGTTAGCCTTGCGCAGGTGGAGTGTGCTGTCAGCCAGTACATAGATTTCCCCCCTAAAGCCAAAATCCTGCTGGTTGTTAGGGAAGAACTGCAAATGATAGCACCTGTCGGCACCGACGTAGGTCGTATCTTCTATGTAAAAGCGGTAGAATGCAACGGCATCCTTACCAATAGGGCTTGTAAAAGGATATTGCAGCAAACGCACCTGGTCGTCGTACAAGTCTACATCGGTAAACACATCCTTCAGCATAGAGTTTACCATCTCGCCTGTTTCGATAAGTTTGTTAATTCCGTTGCTTCTCTGTCCGAGTACGATATCCTTTTCCGAGTTTGGTTCCTTGCGGTAAATATGTTTCGATACCGTTTCGTCGACGGTAAGGGGAAGAATGAATTTCTCGTTCCACTCGCAGAATTCCACCTGATCGGCAAACCATTCCGGCTTTTTCTTGGTGTCGTCGAGTATCTCGTCTGGCGATATATCGTTGACGGCAAAAGTTATTTTCTGATATTTGTCATACTGATAGTAATCGTGGTTTGCAAGGTCTGTACGTTTTTTTGCAGCCACGACACGCTTCATCAGTTCTACTGCGGGATTGTTTTTTCTGCTGTATTTGCTTTTCTTTTTTGACTTTACGACCACCTCGTCAAGATGTTTCGTATCGGGTTTGAGCTTGTACACCTGTTCTTCAGGCGTATCTCGTCTGACGTTTACTTTCTGCTGTTTATATCCTACGGCACTAATGACTATCTGTTCGCCTTCTATACGGTCGATTTCAAAACGTCCGTCTTCATCGCCAACGACAGCAATGCCCTTGTCGGTGTACTTTATTGTCGGTGATACTATCGTCTCTCCCGTATATGAATCCACCACAACGCCCTTGAGCTGGGCACTTGCCGACATGGCAATCACCCAGCCCAACAGTGTCAATATGATATGTCTTTTAGTCAATTTCTTCATCTGCTTCGTATCCACCCATTTCCCTTATGGCGTTTTTCAGCATTGTGTATTGTTGATACAAGTTGTTTATAGGTTCCTCACCCTTAGTGAAGTCGTGCATCGGACTCTTCAGGTAGAAACTCAGGAACCGCTGTATGCCGTAGCGTCCTGCACGTGCTGCAAGGTCTGAGAGCAGACAGAGGTCGAGCAGAAGTGGTGCTGCAAGGATAGAGTCGCGGCAGAGGAAGTTTATTTTTACCTGCATCGGGTATTCCATCCATCCAAAGATGTCAATATTATCCCAACCTTCCTTGTTGTCGTTGCGTGGAGGATAATAGTTTATGCGCACCTTGTGGTAATAATCCTTGTACAGGTCTGGCTGCTCGTCTGCCTTCAGTATCGTTTCGAGCGTAGACAACTTGCTTACCTCCTTTGTGCGGAAGTTCTCCGGCTCGTCGAGTACGAGTCCGTCGCGGTTGCCGAGAATATTTGTAGAGAACCATCCGCTGAGTCCGAGACAGCGTGTTCCGATTATCGGGGCAAAACCACTCTTGACGAGCGTCTGTCCTGTCTTGAAGTCTTTTCCTGCAATAGGCATCTTTGTCTTTTCAGCCAGTTCCCACATTGCCGGTATGTCTACCGTTGTATTTGGCGCTCCCATAATGAACGGTGCGCCTTCGCTCAGTGCTGCGTATGCATAGCACATCGACGGTGCAACCTTCTCGCGGTTGTCATCATGCATTGCCTTTTCGAGGTCAGCCAGCGTACCGTGCACTTCCTTGCAATAAGGCACATAAATCTCGGTTGATGCCGCCCATATTACGACAATGCGTTCCACTCCGCTCTCTTTCTTAAACCGGCGTATGTCTTCACGCAGTTGTTCCGTCATTTCCCAGCGTGTCTTGTCTTTCATCACGTTGTCGCCTGTGAGTCGCTTGGCATAGTTGCTGTCGAAGGCAGCAGCCATCGGCTTTATTTTCTCAAGTTCGTCGCGTACTGGCTCTATATCTTTTTCTTTCAGCACTTCTGCAAACATTGCTGCCTGATATGCGTTCTGTGGATATACATCCCACGTTGCAAATTCTATATCGTCGAGTTTTGTCAACGGAACAATGTCGTAGTATGAAAGATATTTCTTATCTTCGCCCTTTCCTACGCGTATCTTGTCTAACTGTGTCATTGAGCCGACTGGCTTTGCAAGTCCCTTGCGAGCCATGAAAACTCCTGTCATGAAAGTCGTGGTAACAGCTCCGCATCCTACCACCATTATTCCCAATTTGCCTGTTGCAGGCTTAACGTTAGTCTGTTTCATTCTTATATATTATATTTATTTTATTTTTTAAACGTACTATTTTCAACAATATTATATATATGGTGCCAAAGTTAACGTTTTTTCAACTATTAGCCGAAGTTTTCGGCTACTGACTGTGGCATCGTCTTTCCCTATATTTCGGCTGTTTGAAGTTCTGCTATGTCGTTTAAGACCATGTCGGCTTCCGATGCGTCTTCCGCCTTGTCGCTCCACGACCTGCCCTTTATCCATACTGTCATGCATCCCAGTTCGTGAGCCGGACGTATGTCGTTCTTCATTGAGTCGCCTACCACGATTGCCTGTTGTGGGCTTACTCCCATTCGTTCTGTAGCCAGCCGGAAAATCGCAGGGTCGGGTTTGCGTATGCCTGCCTGTGCCGATTCGATTATGGTTTCAAACATGTTCGACAGTCCGAACTCATCTACGACGACGCTAAGGTTGCCATAGAAGTTGCTGACCAGTGCCAGCCGGTGGTTTCGGCTTAGTTTTTCGAGCGTTTCCCGACTATGCGACGTAGCCTTTACGGTTGCCTTGTATAGATAATCCACAATGGTGTCAGCTTTGTGGCTGGCGTCATTTCCGCTGAACGCTCCAACATTCTTGCCCTGTCGTTTCATGTCTGTAAGGAACTGAAACTGCATTCTTATTTTCGTTGCCAGTACCTCGCGGAATGTCGCTGTGGGCTGTATTATCGGTTCGCGTCCCAACTGGCGTTCAGTCATGACGTATGCCTCGCGGTAAGCCTCATAGTCTGTTCCTGTCAGAAACATACAGTATGCATCCCATATTACCTGTCCCCAGTGGTCGCCGCCAGTGTCGAGAGTGCCTCCATAGTCGAACAGCATAACTTTCCTTTCCCGTGCACCGCTGTCCTGCGTCATGCTGCCGAGCCTGTCGACAATAGTCTTGCAGAGTTTCTCGTGCGTGCGGTGCATATATACATACAGTGCCTGCATGGCTGTCATTTCAAACAACGGATAAATCCAAGGCACGTCAGCCAGACATGTTATGTAAATCACTATTGCTCTCACGTTGAACGTAAGTATGTTTGCCAGCGGCATGAGCGGTCGGCTGCCGTCGAGGAACTGCTGCCTGATTGTCTGCGGCACGCGCTCTGCATCGCCATATTTCTCAAGCAGAGCGGCATACATCCGTTGAAACTCGGGTGTACGGTTTTCCTGACTGCGGCAGTAGTTAGCATAGTTATAGTAGAATACTTTTGCCCAGAAAGCGCCTCTTTTCGGCAGGTTCTCGTATGTTTTCCGCTGTGCTGCGTATGTGTCCAGTTCGCTGCCCGAGCGTCCTTTCAGCATCCATAGATGAGCCTGCCTGTAGTAGTCTGCCAGCGAGCTCTGCGGCGAATGGGACAAGAATCCTGCACAGACAACGAGCATCCAGATGCCGATGCCCCACTGCATGTCGGTGCCAAAGACGTTCTGGTGCATCAGTCTGACGGCTATGGCTGCGTAGATGCAGAAAAACCACACGTCGCCGGAGAACCCGTCGAGCATCCTGCCTATTAGTGTTTTCTTGCCGGTGAGCCTTGCCATCTGTCCGTCGGTGCTGTCGCAGAAGTTGGCAGACATGAGCAGTGCCACTCCGAGCAGGTTGTGCACGGTGTCGGTATAATGGAACATCCATCCTGCGGCTGCTCCGAGAAATATCGAAAGTATGGTTATGGCATTGGGGTGTACGCCGAGCCTGTTCCAGAAAAGTGCGAACACTAATCCTATGGGGCGCGTAAACCACACGTCGAGCCACTCTTCCGTGTCTTCCGACTTGAACGAAGAGTGCAGCAGTTGTCTGAATGTTGGCTTATCTTCTTTCATTTTCCAGTAGTTGCGTTATTGCCTCTGCGGCTTCCTCACGGCATCGCGAGAAACTCGGCCAGTCGTTGAAGTCGATGAAAAACCATTCCCCCGACTGCGTTATTATCGCATCTCCGCCGTAGACCTCAATGCCCGTGAGCGTTGCCATGCGTTCAGCCGACTGACGGAACAAGTGCTGGTCGCAGGCGTAGTGGTGAGGCTTGCCGTTTCGATGCTCGTCGCCGTACTTCGTCAGTCCGTCGTCGCCTGGATAGTAGACACGGAAGAAGCCCGTATCGGCTACACCGTAGAACTTCACGAGGTCGCCCTCCATGTGTGCCTGGACGAGCATGTCGGCTATTCCCCTGTCGGCAAACTGCCGTTTCGCCTGCTGCAACCGGGCATCGTCGGCACAGTAGACGACGTCGCCTTTTGACTGTGCTGCCTCGTCGCCGCGCTTCAGCCAGAAGCCGTTGCTGCCGTGTTCGGGCGGTATGGGCATGCCGTTTCGCTTCAGCATGGTGAACAATCGGCTGCGCGAGCAAGCCCTGACGGCTGCCGGAGTGTTTACTATTCTCACGCCCGACTGTTCCGCCTGTGTCAGCGACTCCATGACTTCGGTGCTGCGAGCCATTGTGAATACGACGTCTTTCTGTATCTGGCTGAACTGCTGTTCCGACCAGTTGTCCTCGCTCATCCATGCCGTCGCATATCCCTTTTCCGCCAATCGCCGTCCTACGGCTTGCAGTATGGCTTTGTCGTTGTCGACGGAGTTTGGCGAGAAACGCGCCGCCCGTTGTATCAGCACGGCATGTTTCATCCTATCAGTTCCTCCGCTTTTGCTATGTCGGAAGCATGGTCTATGTCGAGCACCTTGCCCATGTCGAACGCCCTGAGCCTCAGTCCGTCGGCTATCATCGCCCTCTGGAAGTTGCGCATGCGGCTTTCGCCACGCTCCAGACATCGGCGCAGGGTGGTCAGCGATGCCTGTGTCAGTCCGTAGATGCCTGCACTGACATATCGGCTGCTATTGTCGTCGTGAAATCCGTCTATGACGTTGTCTTTGCCGACAGCCACATACAGCGGCTTCTCGTCGTCGATATATGTCGTAACGCCCATCATTCCGTCGCACAGACCTGCTGAAACGTCGCGCCGGAAGGCACTGACGTAGTCGGCAAACGTCTGTTCGCAGAAGATGGTGTCGACGGTTGTTACCACGAACATGTCGGCATTGCCAATAAGTCGGCTCAGTTCGGCAAAACTGTGCATGCTGCTCGGCGTTGTCTTGACCGTGAATTTCAGTTTTGACATGCCGCTGCCGATCATGCCTTGCAGATGGTTTTGCACGAGCGGCGTCAGCCCGTTGCAGATGACGTCTATCTCGTCGGCACCGTTGTTTCCGAATATTCTCACCAGCCGGTCGATAAGTTTCTCTCCACCAACCTCGACGAGTGGCTTCGGGCTGCCGATGCCTTCACTGCTCAGGCGTGAGCCCTCGCCTGCTGCTATGATGCCGAACTTCATTTTCTGTCTTTTGTTTTTTATTGCTTACAAAGGTAAATATTATTATTTAAACTGCGAAGAAATATCTCTTAAAAATGGTTTTCTGAGACATAAAAAGCCAAATACGGCAAGAGAAAATATAATCAATTTTCGCCTGTTTACTGTCGCGTGAGTGCCCTCGAAAGTCGTTTTTAAAAACAAAGGGGCAAAATATGCCCAAAATTCGCACGCTTCTGCAATCATCTGACAGTCAGACTGTTAACGCGAGAGATAAGCGTTTTATGCGAGAAACATATATGTTAAAATTGTCAAAGAGTATGTTTGAGATTGTCAAACACACTGTTTGAGGCGGTCAGACATAGTGTTTGAGAGTGTCAGACACTATGTCAGGCAGGGCAAAAAAGGCGATACAGGCGCCTCAAACATACTCTTTGACAATTTTAACACTTGTGTCTGGTCTTGGAATTAACACATTTTTGCAGTTTTAGGGGCTAATTTTTTTCTATTTGGAGAGTTTTCCTCTGTCAAAATTTTTCATCATTTTTCGGCTCAAAAGAAAATTCTGACGAGTTTGGCACAGTTTTTGCTGTAAGTTCGGAATTTGTCTATTTCCACGCCCTGCAATAATGCTGAAAACAAGGAAAACTGATTTTTACAGCCCGAGAGAGAACAAATAGTCATCATAATAATGATGAATTAAATTATTTTTATTACTTTTGCATGAATAAATCTCTGTAAACGATATTCGCAGATGACAGGAAACTCGACAGACAACAGCCGGCTGATAGCCGTTCTCGGTCCTACGGCATGCGGCAAGACAACCTTCGCCACCGCCCTCGCCCACAGGCTGCACGGCGAAATACTGAGCGCCGACTCGCGACAGGTGTACCGCCGAATGGACATTGGCACGGGCAAAGACCTTGCCGACTATATCGTCGACGGCGAGAAAATACCGTATCACCTCATAGATATATGCGAGCCAGGAACGAAATACAACCTGTTTGAATATCAGAAGGATTTTCTCGATGCCTACAACGACATCGTTGCGCGTGGCAAACAGCCGATAATGTGCGGCGGAACGGGTCTCTACATCGAGTCGGTGCTGAAGGGTTATCAGCTCTCGCCAGTGCCGCAGAACGACGAACTGCGCAGCGCACTGGCAGACAAGTCGCTGGAAGAACTGACCGAAAGACTGAAGGAACTGAAACGGCAGACAGGCTCTGCCATGCACAACCACAGCGACGTAGACACCGTGCAGCGAGCCATAAGGGCAATAGAAATAGAGGAGCACAACCTGCATACGCCTATGGCTGAACGGCAGTATCCGCAGATAGACTACGTCATAATAGGGCTCGACATAAGCCGCGAGGAACGGCGGAAACGCATATCGGCACGGCTGCGACAGCGACTCGACGAGGGAATGGTGGACGAAGTGCGACAGCTGATAGACAGCGGAATAGCTGCCGAAGACCTGATATACTACGGACTGGAATACAAATACCTGACAGAATATGTCATAGGACAGACCGACTACGACACCATGACGGAAAAACTCGAAATAGCCATACACCAGTTTGCCAAGCGACAGATGACATGGTTCAGAGGCATGGAGCGCAGGGGATTTGAAATAAACTGGATAGACGCCATGCTGCCGACGGCAGACAAGCTGGCAGAGGCAGAGAAAATAATGGCAAGACACTGATACTGACAACAAGAAAAATAACTCTCAAAAACAAACATAATATGGACAAGCAGGACAAATGGGGAATAATCTTCTGCCCGAGAAGCGGACAACGACGACCCGGAAAGCTATGGAGAAAAATAGAAAAATGCCTGCAGAACGAAGGCATTAGCTACGACCACGTGCAAAGCGAGACGTCGGGAAGCGTCGACCGACTTGTGAAAATGATGATAAACAACGGCTACCGCACTCTCATCATTGCCGGAGGCGACTCGGCACTGAACGATGCGGTGAACAGCCTGATGCAGGTGGAAAGCGACGTGAGAAACGAAATTGCACTCGGAGTGATACCTAACGGACTGAACAACGACTTTGCACACTTCTGGGAGATAAGCGATAAGGACATAGAGAAAACCATACAGACCCTGAAGCAAAGACGAATAAAACGCCTGGACTTGGGATATATACTCTACAACAATGCCGAAGGACAGCGATGCAGGCGATACTTCAACAACAGCCTGACGATAGGTCTCGTTACGTCGGTCATCAACCTGCGCCGACATGCCAAGCTGATGGGCGGACTGAAGATGGTGTCTTACTTCTTCTCGTCGCTGAGAATTATTGCCCAGAGGCTGGAATACAAGATGCACCTGCACATAAACACCGACGAGATAAGCGGCAAGGTAATGACGGTATGCATAGGCAACGCAACTGGATATGGATTTACGCCGAACGCCGTGCCATACAACGGATTTCTCGACGTGTCGGTGGTGCATCATCCGAAAATGACACAGCTGGCTGAAGGACTCTACCTGCTATTCAGCGGAAAAATACTCAACCATCGCGACGTCATGCCGTTCAGGACACAAAAGGTTACCGTGAAAACATGCGGAAAAGCACCAATAGGCATAGACGGAAGGCTGATGAAACAGCCGAAAGGAGAGTTTACCGTAGGAATAGAAAAGGAAGTGATAAACTTCATAATACCATAATACAGGCGAAAATTATCTGCTGCCGCGAAAAAAGCATGCAGATGTTTTGTATTGTTCATATTTATTTGTACCTTTGAGGCAACAACGTAAACTACAAACTATGAGTTATCTACGATTCGACAAGGCACCGATGACTAACCTCGAGGAGTCGCTGCAGCGCGAACTGCTAAGGACTAATCGCTCAGGAGCATACTCCTACTCTACTGTCGTCGACTGCAATACACGAAAATATCACGGCTTGCTGGTTGTGCCCGTACCGCAGCTGGACAACGAAAACCATGTGCTGCTGTCGTCGCTCGACGTTACGGTGATACAGCACGGAGCCGAATTTAATCTCGGACTGCACAGGTATCAAGGCGGACACTATAACCCTATGGGACACAAATACATAAGGGAATTCGACTGCGACAAGGTGCCGACAACGACATACCGAGTGGGCGGCGTGATACTGAGAAAGGAAGTGGTCTTCCAACACTATGAAGACAGAATACTGATACGCTATACTCTCGACGACGCACACTCGCAGACGACACTGAGATTCAAGCCTTTCCTCGCCTTCAGGAGCGTAAGGGAGTTTACACACGAGAACTCTTACGCATCGAAACACTACAACGTGGTGGACAACGGAATATCTACATGCATGTACCCGGGCTATCCTGAACTGTTCATGCAGTTCTCAAAGAAGAATGAGTTTGTCTACATGCCAGACTGGTACAGGAACATCGAATACCAGAAAGAAGAAGAACGAGGCTACGACTCACGCGAGGACCTTTACGTTCCAGGCTATTTCGAAATGACCATACGCAAGGGAGAAAGCATAGTTTTCTCTGCATCGACATCGGAAATAAAATCGCGACGGCTGAAAACTCTTGCCGAAAAGGAAATGAGCGAAAGGGCTCCGCGCGACAGCTTCGAGCATTGTCTGATAAACGCAGCACACCAGTTTCACAAGCGGGAAGATAACGACGACCGATACTTGCTTGCCGGTTATCCATGGTTCAAGTGCCGCGCACGAGACACGTTCATAGCACTGCCGGGACTGACACTGGCTATCGGAGAGCAGACATACTTTGAACTGGTAATGAAAACCGCCGAGAGAGGGCTGCGCGAATTTATGGAACGACGTCCACTGTCAGTGGAAATATATGAAATAGAACAACCAGACGTGCCGCTTTGGGCTATATGGGCAATACAACAATATGCCCACGAGTGCGGAACGGAACGCTGCATAGAAATGTATGGGAAACTCGTGAACGACATCATAGACTACATCGTAGACGAAAGACACCCTAACCTGTATCTGGAACACAACGGACTGATAAGGACAGAAGGCAGATATCAAGCCGTAACATGGATGAACTCTACCATAAACGGCAAGCCGGTAGTGCCGCGAACAGGATATATCGTTGAGTTCAATGCACTGTGGTTTAATGCTCTTTGCTTTGCAGAAGAACTGGCAACTAAACAGAACGACAACAAGAGAGCCGAACAACTGAGAGAAAGAATGGCACGATGCCACCAGTCGTTTGCGGCTACATTCTATAATAAATATGGTTATCTGTTCGACTATGTAGGCGGAACATCGCAAGACTGGAGCGTACGTCCAAACATGGTATTTGCATGCGCATTCGACTATTCGCCACTGACGCGTGAGCAAAAACGCAGCATTCTCGACTTCTGCACACGCGAACTGCTGACTCCGAAAGGACTGCGCTCGCTGTCGCCAAAAAGCTACGGATACAAACCAATGTACTTGGGCAAACAGACAGAACGCGACCTGGCATACCATCAGGGCACGGCGTGGCCCTGGCTCGGAGGTTTCTATCTGGAAGCATGCATGAAACTGTACAGGAAAACAAGACTCAGTTTCATCGAGAGGCAGATGGTTGGATACGACGACGAAATGTATTACCACTGTCTGGGAACTATTAGCGAGCTGTTCGACGGTAACCCACCGTTCAGAGGCAGAGGCGCGGCATCGTTCGCTATGAACGTTGCGGAGATACTAAGGACACACCATCTGCTGAAAGAATACGAGAAAGAAGAAAGGAGGAACAAGCAATGAAAGTACTGATGTTTGGCTGGGAATATCCTCCACACGTTTACGGCGGACTGGCAACTGCCAACTTCGGTATCGCCGAAGGTCTGCATGCACAGGGAGACATGGACATTATGCTGTGCCTGCCACATCCTTTCGGCGATGAAGACAGGACTGCTGCTAAGCTGATAGCCATGAATGCCGTACCTATAGTGTGGCGAGACATAAAAAGAGAACAGATAGAGGAACGTGTAGGCAACATTATTTCTGCCGACGACTACTATCGTTACCGAGACCACATATATGCAGACCTGACTCACATAGGCACTAACGAACTGGGCTGCGTGGAGTTTGCGGGAGGATATCCCGAGAACCTTATAGAAGAAATAAACAACTACTCAGCCATTGCAGGAGTTGTGGCGAGAACGGAAGACTTTGACATTATACATGCACACGACTGGCTGACATACCCCGCGGGAATACATGCGAAACAGATAAGCGGAAGGAAACTGTGCATACATGTACATGCAACTGACTTCGACCGCTCGCGCGGCAACGTTAATCCTACGGTCTACGGAATAGAAAAAGACGGTATGGACCATGCCGACTGCATCATGTGTGTGAGCGAACTGACACGCCAGACCGTCATAAACCATTACCACCAAGACCCGAGAAAGGTGTTTACTGTACACAATGCAGTATATCCTCTGCAACAGGAGATACAGGACATTCCCCGCGTAAACCATAAAGGGAAGGAGAAAATCGTAACTTTCTTAGGGCGAATTACGATGCAGAAGGGTCCCGAATATTTTGTAGAAGCTGCGCATCTTGTACTGAAACACACGCGAAACGTAAGGTTCTGCATGGCTGGTTCTGGCGATATGATGAACCAGATGATACAGTTGGTTGCAGAAAAAGGCATTGCCGACAGGTTCCATTTTCCTGGTTTCATGCGCGGAAAGGAAGTATATCAATGCCTGAAAGCATCCGACGTATATGTCATGCCATCTGTCAGCGAGCCTTTCGGCATATCGCCACTCGAAGCAATGCAATGCGGAACGCCGACGATTATATCCAAGCAAAGTGGTTGCGCAGAGATTCTGACAAACTGCTTCAAGATAGATTACTGGGACATTCACGCTATGGCTGATGCTATTTACGCTATATGCAACAACGACTCGCTGTTCAACTATCTGCAAGTGGAGGGCAAACGAGAGGTCGACCAGATAACTTGGGAGAAGGTTGGACGCTGGATTCGCGAACTATACAACAGGACTTTAAGCTAAAACAACATAACATCTACGATTATGAAGAATATTTGTTTATATTTTGAGATACACCAGATAACGCATCTGCGCCGTTACCGTTTCTTCGACATAGGCACCGACCACTATTACTATGACGACTTTGAGAACGAGCGTTCTGTCAGCGACATAGCCATGCGCTCATATATGCCTGCGCTGAATGTGCTGCATGAGATGATAAAGAAGCACGGAAAATATTTCCGCGTGGCTTTCTCTATATCCGGTGTTGGCATGGAACAGTTGGAGATGTATGCTCCGGAAGTTCTCGAGAAGTTGCAAGCCATGAACGAGAGCGGCTGCGTTGAGTTTCTGGCAGAGCCTTATTCACACGGTTTGTCGTCGCTCGTCGACGGCAGTCTGTTTGAGCATGAGGTACATAAGCAGATGCAAAAGATATTTGAGTACTTTGGTCAGAAGCCGAAAGTGCTGCGCAATTCATCGCTCATATACAGCGACGAGATAGGTCTGCAAGTTGCCAACATGGGTTTCAAGGGCATGCTGACTGAGGGTGCCAAGCATGTGCTCGGCTGGAAATCGCCGCACTATCTCTATCACTGCTCTATGGCTCCGAGCCTGAAACTGCTGCTGAGGGATATTGTTCTGAGCGACGACATATCGCTGCGGTTCAGCAATCCGCAATGGGAGGGCTACCCGCTGTTTGCCGACAAGTATGTCGAGAGGATTGCAAACATACCGAAGGAGGAGAATGTTATTAACATATTCATGAATCTGTCGGCTCTGGGAATATCTCAGCCACTGTCTTCAAACATTCTGGACTTCATCATGGCACTGCCAGACTGTGCGAAGCAGAAAGATATTGCTTTTGCCACACCGTCTGAAATAGTAAAGCAGGAGAAGTCGGTCGGCGCACTTAATGTGCCCGACACTTTGTCGTGGCTGGACGAGGAGCGAGATGTCAGCAGCTGTTTGGGCAACGACATGCAGCGAGAGGCATTCAACAAGCTGTACAGCGTGGCTGAACGTGTGCGCATTGCCGACGATTCAAGACTGAATCAGGACTGGGACTATCTGCAAGACTCCAACAATTTCAGGTTTATGACTACCAAGCCGTCGCATGTCGGACTGAACAGGGGCATATACGACTCGCCTTTCGATGCGTTTACCAACTACATGAACATTCTCGGCGACTTTATATGGCGTGTCAATTCCATCTATCCGTCGGACATAGACAACGAGGAACTGAACTCGCTGCTGACTACTATCAGGAACCAGGCTAAGGAGATTGCTAAGAAAGACAAGGAGATTGCAAAGCTGAAGAAGAAGGCTGCAAAATAAATCGGACTGACAAACGCTTATGGTTTGGCTTGTTTGGTTTGTATTAATACCTAAAATCCGCAGATAATTTTTCGATTGTCTGATTTAGTCCTTGCTTATGATGATTCTGTCTGACTCTGGGCTTAGAAACGCTTGAGCTTGACTTGTATGCAGACACCTTCCCCTTACCCCGTAAGG